>Ga0070714_100000027_pt1 | contig 141750 bp, 104 predicted proteins | sample LARL83metaG_FD_65450 | JGI IMG/M metagenome (GOLD analysis project Ga0070714, IMG submission 65450) | Corn, switchgrass and miscanthus rhizosphere microbial communities from Kellogg Biological Station, Michigan, USA - LAR L8-3 metaG | ecosystem: Host-associated > Plants > Roots > Rhizosphere... | reverse complement strand
GCTGGAGTTGGGCTGCCTGGCGGACGGAGCGGTGTCGATTGTGACGTGCAACGTGAATGGCGGCACCGGTGGTGGTCACTAAGGCGCTCGCCGCATGATTGGTCACGTTCGAAGGTCATCGGACTAGCGTGGCACTTCCTGAGAAGAAGGCTAACGGTCTCGGGCAGACGAATGGCCGCTGCCGGGATAGTCTCGCTTATCCTCTTCCTTCCCTGGATGTCTTCATGCGATCACCATGGGGATCCCCAAACCTCCCTCCGCCGCGCGACCCAGACCTTCCAACACGGCGACCTAGCTTCGGCAACGGATCAAGCGGAAGAGGGCTACCAAACATTCCATCGGGCAGACGCCGAGTGGGGTTGGAAGTTCCGAATTCTTGAGGCAGATGCTTTGACGTGGCGAGGCATGAACGACAGAGCGCTAATCGTACTCAATTCGGAGGTAGTACCGCCTCCTTCTGACGATCTAAAAGCAGAAAAGCAATGGCTCGAAGCGTCGGCCCTTACATCCTTGCAGCGCTTCGCCGACGCGGAGCAAAGGCTGCAGGAACTGGACCGACTCTGCGCAGCCGCAGACCATCCTGCCTGCGCCGATCTTCGAGCGCGAGCGTGGCTCGAAATGGCCATGGGACACTTCGACAAAGCGGAGCTCCTCTTTGGCAAGACTCTGACCTCGGCTCGTGCGCGCAAAAATCATTTTCTTGAAGCGAACGCCCTGTTAGCCCTGAGTGGAGCGGCCCTTCAACAAGAACATTTCGATGACGCCCTAAACTGGGCGGCAACTGCGTACCAACAGTCAAGCGCGATCAACGCGGAGTCTGTTGCCCAGGTCGCTCTAGGCAATGAAGGGTGGGCATACTATCGGCTCGGAGAGTCGGAAAAGGCCTTCGGGTTGTTTCTGGAAGCGAGGAACCGAGCTCATCAGATTGGGGCCACTGCAGATGAAGTGAGATGGCTCACCACCGCCGGTTATGTCTACCTCGACGCCCGCGAATACGACAAGGCACAACATTCCTACCAACAAGCACTCGACCTCGCCAAGCAGATTAATGGTCGGCAAGACATCATCGATACAACGATGTCCCTGGCCTTAGTCTCCGAGCGTACCGGAAGACTCGAACAGGCGCGCGACTACGCCGACCAAACCATCGCCCTTGCTCCGGCGGACGGCAATCGGCTCGACGTTCTTTACCCCATGCTGGTCAAAGGTCACGTCGCCGCACGCCTCCACGATACAGCGCAAGCAGAAAAAACATTTCGCGAGATTGAGCAAGATCCGAAGAGCCACGTCTTTCTGAAGTGGGAGGCCGAGCACTCTCTCGCCCAACTCTACGAAGACGACAACAAACCAGACCTGGCAGACCAGCAATACCGCGCCGCGTTGACCACCTTCGAGACCGCTCGATCTTCCCTCAAACACGAAGAGTCCGAGCTGCCATTCCCCGCAAACGCTTCCAGCATCTACGACGATTACATCCACTTTCTGGTCAGCAAAGGTAAAACGGTGGAAGCTCTCCAGGTCGCCGAATACAGCCGCGGTCGAACCCTGGCCGAAGGATTGGGACTCCTGCAGAGAGGCACCACGTTTAAGCTCGACACGTTGAGGCCGCAAGAACTCGCGCGACGCGCCGGCGGCACGATTTTTTTCTACTGGCTCGGCGAGAAGCAATCGTATCTATGGGCGATCAGCGCTCAGCAGACAAGCCTTTTCGCTCTGCCTGCAAAATCGGAAATCGATCCCATCGTCCGACGCTATCGAACCGCTCTCTCTGAGCAGCAGGAATTTCTCCAACGCACCGACGCGGATGGCCGCGCGCTTTACCACACGCTCGTCGAACCAGCGAAGGCGCTGCTGCCCAAAGATGCGAAGGCCTTCATCATCGCCGACGGAAGCCTGAACACCCTCAACTTCGAAACACTGCTCGTTTCCGACCCAACTCCGCATTACTGGATAGAGGACGTAACGGTCGAAGACGCGAATTCCCTGCGCCTGCTGGCAGCCTCGCGCCCAGCGGCCAAGCCCACCGGCAATCTGCTTCTCATCGGCAACGCAGTTGCTCCCAACCCCGACTATCCCGAACTGCGAAAAGCAGCCAGCGAGATGGAGACGATCGAAAAACATTTCGTGCCCGCGCAGCAACAGATCATCGCCCGCGAGCATGCAACGCCTGCGGCCTATCTGTCCGGCAAGCCGGAGCTGTTCTCCTACATCCACTTCGTCGCACACGGAACTGCCAGCCGCACCAGCCCGCTCGACTCCGCCATCGTTCTCTCCAAGGCCGGTGCCGCCGACGATTCGTTCAAGCTCTACGCGCGCGACATCATTCATCACCCGCTGCACGCACAGTTGGTCACGGTCTCCACCTGTTATGGCGCCGGCTCGCGCGCTTATTCCGGCGAAGGCCTCGTCGGACTCTCGTGGGCCTTCCTCCGCGCCGGAGCCCACAACGTGATCGGCGCTCTATGGGAAGTCAGCGATGTCTCTACTCCGCAGCTCATGGATGAATTCTACGGAGAACTGGAAAAAGGAAGGACTCCCGACACAGCTCTCCGCAATGCCAAGCTCACCCTGCTTCACTCCAACTCCTATCGCAAGCCGTTCTACTGGGCGCCGTTTCAGCTCTATACCGGATCCTGACTTCGCATTCTGAGACGTACTTCTCAAAATCACCGCGCCCGTAATGCCCTCAACCAACCGCTGAAACGCTTTCCGAAATTCCTTCACCATTCTTTTGTAGGTCGGAAAAGCGCGGTGGTCTCCCCGGCAGCAGCGAACCCTTCCGCACCAAACAAACCATCACAAATTGGAGGATGTAATGAAAAGTTTTGGGATAGCAGTGTCACTTTTGTCTATCGCGCTGGGAGCAATGGCGCAAGAAGCACCACGAGCAGGCACCGGGCTAGATATGCCTGTACCAACCAGCGAGCGTACCCCGCAATCCGGTTATCTCTTTACACCGGAGAGCAGCAAAGAACAGCCGGCGGGACGCCTTCACACTACCTACGTTCTGCGCAGCCTCGATGGCAACAAGCCCGTCGTGGTAAACAGTCCCATCAGCATGAGTTCGATCGCCCCGACCGGCACCGTCGAAGAGGCCGAAACGCCCCAATCTCTGGGATGTCTCTATGTCGCAAGCCCCAACACTTCGGGATGCATCCCGAACTACAGTTCTGGCTCTGGTGGACCGACAGCTGCTGGCTACGGCGCCATCGCACTAGTCGATGCCTTTGACAATCCAAATGCATCCACCGACCTGCAAGCCTTCGACACTTATTGGGGGCTGCCGGCGGCAACTTTCGTCAAGGTCTATGCCAACGGCAACGGATCTTGCACTACGCCTCCCGCGGATGCAGGCTGGTCCGTGGAGTCGTCGCTCGATATCGAATACGCGCACGTCTTCGCTCCCAGCGCCGCAATCATTCTGGTAGAAGCGTGCTCGAACTCCTGGACCGACCTTCTCTATGCCGAGCAGGTGGCCTTCAACTACATCGTCACCAAATACCCCACTGGCGGACAAGTCTCCAACAGTTGGCAGGGTGGCGAGTTCTCCGGACAGATCGCCGATGACTCGTTCTTCGCCGACTTCACCTACAACTGGGCCGACAGCTATGCCACTCCGATCCTGGCCTTCGCGTCTTCAGGCGACGGCGGCTTCGGCGTCGGCTATCCCAGCACCAATCCCTGGGTGATCTCCGCCGGTGGTACTTCAATTCTGCGGAGCTCAACCACCCTGAAATATTCTTCCGAATCCTGCTGGGGCGGTTCCGGCGGTGGCACGAGCACGGTAGAGACGTATGCCACCTCGTTCACCGGCGGCAACACTGGACCATGGGCCAACTTCCAATATCCCATCTTCGGAAAAGGCAACCGCGCCACGCCTGACATGTCGTTCGACGCGGACCCCGCTTCCGGAGCCTGGATCTATAGTGGCTACGGCCTCGGCGGCTGGGGCGTTGTGGGGGGCACGAGCCTCTCCTCGCCTGCGCTCGCCGGCATCGTCAATCGCCTGGGCAACAAGCTGGGTTCGGTCTTCCTCACTCCCGCAACGAGTGGTGGCGACTATTTCAGCACCTGGGAAAACAACCTGCTGTATGCCGAGTTGGCCACTGCCAAGATGAAGAGCAGTTTCTACGATGTGAAGACCGGGTCCAACGGAGTCTCGGCCGTCGCGTCGTGGGACTTCTGCACCGGCGTTGGTAGCCCGCGCGGCGGTACTGGCAAGTAACGTTGTTGCTTTTCCCTGTGATGTTGACGGGGCTGCGAAGGGGCTCTGCGAAAGCGGGGCCTCTTCACTTGTTGTCGTTGTAGAAACCGAAACTCCCGGAGGATTCTCCCATGCACTCACAAAAGAAGTTTTTCAAACTCGCAACCGCCGCATTCATCCTACTGATCGGCCCTCTCACTCATGCACAATCTGCCTGGAATTTTCCCGACTTCTCCGCGACGCAAATCTTCCCGTCGAAGAAGGCCGACTTCGCCATGAAGATCTACCACTTCGGCACGAGCGTGCGGATCGAGCGCAGTGCCGCTCTCTCAACGCTCTACATGCCTTCGAACAGCAAGGTCTACAACTTCACGACTTACCCCGACCACAGCCATCAATGTGTCGCGATGAAGCCCGACCAGGCAAAAATGCTCCCCAGTCCTCTCGAACTCCTGCAGGGCTCGAACTTGAAGCGCACGGCAATCGGCACCGAAGTTATGGAGGGGCATTCGACTAAAGTCGAGAGCGTGATCGTGACCCGCCCCGACGGGAAGACGGTTCAATCCAAGGTTTGGGAAGCAGAAGATCTGCACGGGATTCCTGTAAGAATCGAATCTCACCTGGGCGAGATTACTCTCATCGCGGTCTATCGCGACATCTCCATCGCTGCTCCCGACGCGGCACTCTTCACTGTCCCCGACAAGTGCACACCGTTCGAAAAGATGGGACAGGTCGCCGAACAGACGACACTCAAATAGCGACCTCTCCTCGTAACCGGCAACTCTTCGTTGACCGCAGCCGCTCCGGCCATGCACAATGGCCCTCGCCGCGGCTGCGGCCATCACGAGGATGCCCATGAAACTTCGCGTCTCTGTCCTGATAGTCGCCCTTGCAGTCATCACTTCCCTTTCCGCAATTTCCCTCGCTCAAAGTGCGACTCCGGAGGCGAAACGCTCCATCACCGAGAAAGACATCTTCGACTTCCTATGGGTGGCCAACCCGCAACTTTCGCCCGACGGATCGCGTGTCGCCTTCACTCGCGTTAACGTCGACGAAAAGCGTACCGGCTACGAGACATCCATCTGGACCGTCGCCACCTCGGGCAACGAAGCGCCCGCTCGCCTGACCAATGGAAAGCATGATGCGCAGCCGCGCTGGTCGCCCGACGGTAAGAGCATCGTCTTCATTCGCGGTGGTGAAAAAGACGACGCCGGCAAACCCAAGCCTGCGCAAATCGCTCTGCTCTCGTTCAACGGCGGCGAGGCCCGCATCATCACCGACCTTCCCAAAGGCGCCGGCGGAGCCACGTGGTCTCCCGACGGCAAGCGCATCGCTTTCACCAGCGAAACGACGCCCGAAGATATCGAGAAGGCCGCGCACAAGAAGCCCGGCACGCAATCCGGCGCGTCCAAGCCCGAGGACGAGCGCGAGTCCGACGTCCACGTGATCAGCCGCGCCGTTTATCGAAGCAATGGCGAAGGCTATCTCGATCCCAAGCGTCACGACCACATCTGGGTGCTGGAGGTGCCCGCGCCCGCGGACGAACTTCCGAAGCCAGTACAACTCACCCGCGGAGACTACGACGAAGGCGAGGTCTTCTGGACCAATGACAACTCCCGCATTTATTTTCTGACGCGGCGCGTTGACGAACCTTACTACGAGCTACCCGGCACTGAGATTTACTCGATCGCTTCTACCGGCGGCACGCCAGAGAAATTTGCGTCCATTCCCATGTACATCGGCGACACTACTCTGAGCCCCGACGGCCGCCGCCTGGCCTTCCACGGTTCAGTCGGGCAACCTGTACGCTCGCACTCCCAGCCTGATCTCTGGGTGATGGATCTCACTCCTAACGCCCAGCCGCGCAATCTCACCGCTGACTACGACTACGACATGGGCGACGGCGTCTTCGGCGACAACGCTGCCCCGCGCGGTGGCAACGGACGCACCCTGCACTGGTCGCCCGATAGTCGAACGCTCTATGACACCGTCAACAGACAGGGGCGCTCGCCGATCGTCCGTGTGGATGCCCAATCCGGCGTAGTCACCGAAGTGACCCGGGGCGATCAAGCTGTCCTCGATTTCTCCGTCACGCCCGACGCACGCAGCATCGTCGCCCTCATCTCGACCCCCGTAGCGATCGGCGATCTCTTCACCATCGCCGCTGATGGCGCGCAAACTCGCATCACCGATTTCAACCGCAAACTGTGGACGCAACTCAACCTCACCGCTCCCGATGAGATCAACTACAAAAGCTTCGACGGCAGAAATATTCAAGCATGGATTCAGAAGCCGCCCGACTTCGATCCTCACAAGAAGTATCCGCTGATTCTCAACATTCATGGTGGCCCGCACGCGGCCTACGGATGGGTCTTCGACCACGAATTTCAGTGGATGGCTGCGAAGGGATACGTCGTTCTCTACATCAACCCGCGCGGCTCGACCGGCTACGGCCAGGACTTTGCCAACATCATTCAGTATCACTATCCCGGCGATGATTACCGCGACCTCATGATCGGCGTGGATGAAATCATCAAGCGTGGCTACGTCGACGACAAAAAACTCGCCGTCACGGGCGGCAGCGGAGGCGGCGTCCTCACTGACTGGACCGTCACGCACACCGACCGTTTCGCTGCCGCGGCCTCGCAACGCGATATTTCCAACTGGGCTTCGTGGTGGTACACAGCGGACTTCACGCTGTTTCAAGCCAACTGGTTCAAGGCTCCGCCTTTTGAAGATCCTCAGGACTACAACAACCGCTCCGCCATCACATTCGTGAAGAATATTCACACCCCGATCCTGTTTGTGCTCGGCGAAGCCGACTTCCGTACTCCACAAGACTCGGGTGGCGAACAACTATTTCGCGCGCTGAAATATTTGAAGCGGCCAACCGCGATGGTCGTCTTTCCCCGCGAGACTCACGAACTCTCGCGCTCCGGAGAACCCTGGCACCGCGTCGAACGTCTCGACCATATCGTCGGATGGTTCGACAAATGGCTGATGGGAGTTCCGCATCCCGAGTACGACGTCAAACCTCACGAGCAGAAGGCAACCGCGGAAAACTAATCGCCCTCATCTCACAAAGAAAACGGCCGCCGGGCATGAACCTCGGCGGCCGTGTTATGTCAAACTGCGCCTACTGTCCTTTACCGGTCAGAGCCAGCGATTGCGGGCTGCCGATGCTGTTGTCGAACACTTTGTAGCTGGCGTTCTCCGTTCCCGTCTTGCTGGGCAGGAAATACACGGTGATCTGGCAAGTAGCGCCGGGAAGCAGCGGATTGGCCGCGGTATTGTTGCAGGGTGGGCTGTCACTGTAGTTGTCGGAGAAGTCGGCGCTGTTTGTGCCCGAGAGTTCCCCGCCGGTGAAGTAGACATTCGTGGTTCCAACGTTGGTGATGGTCACCGTCGAAGAGACCTGCGTGCCCTTGGTCACCGACCCAAAGTTCACCGAAGACGGCGCGAACTTGATGCCGGTCCCATAACCTTGCAGTTGGACGCTCTGGGGGCTGGTTACATCACTGTCGGCGACAACGACGGAACCGAGGGCAAAACCGGTTTTCGTTGGTTTGAACGTTACGTTGATCACGCACGTACCGCTCGCCGCAATCACCAGGCTGTTTGTGCAAGTGGTGGATGTGGCACTGGCAAACGGACCGGTCAACGTAATGGCAGGATTGCCCAACGTGATGGATACGCCGGTGTTATTGGTGAGCGTAATTTTCGTCGCTGCACTGGTAACGCCGACCGCCGTGACGGCAAACGTCACCGCTCCCGGGCTCAGCGATACATTGCTGGTTCCGGTTCCGGTCAAACCGATCAGTTGCGGAGATGACGGGTCGTTGTCGTTAACCACCACCGTTCCCCGGAGTGCTCCTGTGGATTTCGGCCCAAACGTTACGCTGATCGAGCAACTCGCTCCCGCTCCCAGCGTACTGCCCGATGCCGGACAAGTGTTGGCCGAGATGGCAAAGTCCGTCGTCTCGGTCAAGGTAATCGTGCCCATCGTGATCGCCGTGGTTCCACCGTTCTTCACGGTCACGGTCTTTGCCGCGCTCGTAGTTTTCACCAACTGGTTGCCGAAGGCGAGCGGAGACCCGGTCAGCGAGATAGCGCTTCCGCTGCCAGACAGATTCACAGTCGCGACCTGGCTAAAGAAGCCATTATGGTTAATCGTCACAGTCCCGTTCAGCGTTCCCGAGGCCGTCGGTACGAAGTAGACATACATCGTGCACTTCGTTCCATTGGTCATCGTCGACGGGCAATTGTCAGCTTCGCTGAAGTTTGCGCTTGTGGCAATGTTGGATATAGTTTCTGGACCGTAGGCACTCACCATGAACTGCTGTGGTGAACTGGTGGAACCGACGCTGGTGAGTCCGAATGCCAGATTATTCACGCTAGTGTTGAGCGCCGCGAACGCAGAGATGCTGCGCACGCGCCCGTTGTTGTAGTCGGCCACTAAAAGATCGCCGAGCGAGTCCAGAGCAAGCCCCGTCGGCTCGCTAAGTTCCCCCAACGTTGCGAGCCCACCGTCGCCGGTAAACCCATTGCTGCCGTTTCCGGCGATCGTGGTCATAATCCCGCCGGGACTTACCCAACGTATGCGATTGCTGTAGTCACTGACAAATAAGTTGTCATTCGCATCGACAGCAATTCCTTGTGGATACTCCACACCATTTGCCGTTGCCTGTCCGTCACCAGTGAAAACGCAGCTTCCATTGCCGGCGACTGTGGTGATGATCCCCGTTGTGGCGTTGATCTCACGGACGCGACAGTTATTTGTATCCCCAATGAACACGTTGCCGGCTGGGTCGACGGTGATCGCTTCGGGTTGATTCAACAAGGCGTTGGCGGCCAACCCACCATCACCGGCGTATCCTGCGATTCCGCCGATGCCCGCAATCGTCGTAATGATTCCGCCGGTCACCTTGCGTACCACGTGCATCGCTTGATCGGCAATGTAGACGCTGTTCTTGCTATCAGTAGCAAGCGCGTACGGATAATAGAGTTTCGCCGTCGTGGCCGAGCCACCGTCTCCCGTGTAGCCGCACTGAGGATTGCCACTCACCACGTCGCCAGCGAATTCGTTGATGATTCCCCCCGTGTTTACCTCGCGGACGACGCAACTGCTGGTGTCGGCAACGTAGACGTTGCCCGTCGTGTCCTTTGCGACTCCGAAGGGCTGCCTCAACTCTGCGCTCGTGGCCGCGCCGCCGTCTCCCAGGAATCCATAGGTCCCGTTGCCGGCGAAAAACTTTACCGTGCTCGACGACTTCACCAACTCGCGAATCATCTCGTTGTGACTGTCGGCGATGTATACGTTCCCCGATGTATCGTCGGCAATGCCAAAGGGGAAGTTCAACACCACCCCTTGCGGGGCCTCGTTATTGATCAACGTCTCCACGGTTGCGCTGTGGTTGCCGGCAACCACGTTCAGATTTCCTCCTACCGTGAATGAATCCACAACCATGTTGTCGTTATTGCCGACGTAAATGGTGCCGCCAGTGGTCGCCGCTACCCCAACCGGGTAATAGAGTTCTGCGCTCGTGGCGGTACCGCCCTCGCCGCACACATTGGAACCGCTATCCTGACAGGCCGTGCCATTGCCTGCCACGGTCGTGACGTTTCCGCCAACCGTGAACTGCCGAATGCGCTGGTTGTAATAGTCAGCAAAGGTAACCGTGGTCCCCCCGCTATTCACCGCCAGCGAATAGCTCTGATTCATTTCCGCAGCTGTCGCAGCGGCCCCGTCCCCGTTGTATCCGCACGTGTGGTTGCCGGCGATCGTGCTGATTTTCTGATTTGACTTTGTGACCTCTCGGATCACGCAGTTGGCCGCATCGGCGATGAACAGGTTCCCCGTGCTGTCGACTGCAATTCCAGCCGACTGACACATTTCGGCGCTGGTTGCTGCGCCTCCATCGCCGGTGTAGCCGCAAGTATGATTACCCGCCACGGTGCTGATGTTGTTGGTCGATAGAACCAATTTCCGGATCACGTTGTTGATGTAATCGGCGATAAACAAATTTCCAGAGCTATCGAGCGCCAGGCCCGAGGGCTCATAAAGCTGTGCCGCCGTCCCTTTTCCGCCATCACCCGTGTAGCCGCACGAATTTGGAATTCCGGCAATGGTTGTGATCGTGCTTGTCGCGTCCACTTTACGCACAATGCAGTTGCTGAAGTCGGCGATGTAGACGTTGCCTGTGCTGTCCACGGCCACAGCCCAGGGATGATTCAGCGTGGCGTTTCCGGCTCCCCCGCTCACGCCGTCCCCTGAGTAGCCAGGCGCTCCGTTGCCAGCCACTACGCTAATGGTCCCGGTGCTGTTCACCTTGAACACGCGATGCTGGCTATAGCTGGCAATGTAAAAGTTGCCAGAGGTGTCCACCGCAACACCGTAGGGTTGGTAGAGATTGGCATCGAGGGCGGGAATCCCGTTTGGCCCACCGCCGATCGCGGTAGTAATAACGTCCTGCGATAGTGCGGGGAGACTCACCAGCACCGCGGCCAGCAGTACTGCAAAGAAGATCGAGAAGCGACGCATGAATTTTTCTCCTGAAATTTTTTCGGTAGCCACCTGTTGGCCTGATCGCGCTCCAGCCTATTCACTTGCCATGACTAATGGACGGCGGCTCAACTGCGCTCCCACTTGCAAGCTTCTGCCGTTAGCATCCCGGAAGAGGATCAGCAGGTTCGGTTGTGCCGGGGGAGCCATCCACTCCGCGAATTCGCGCTTGGTTACCGAGAACTCCTGGCTCATCTCAAGGAAATGCTGGCTCTTCCATACCTTCACCGGCTGGAAGTTGCCGCGGAACGTGTTGGCTGGAGACGAATCGATCAGCGCGACGATCACGCTCTTCGCGTCGGTGTCGCCGTGATTAAACAGTTTCAGGTGAAGGGTGACTTGCACGAGGTCTCCCTGCTCATGTACTCCGCTCACGTCGAAGTAGCCGGAAAATTCACGTCCACTCTTAGCTGCGGCAGTAACGGCCAGCGACAGAGCGATGAGTATTGTGCACACGAGCCATGCTCGCGAAGGGCGCAAAGATCGCATAACTTTTCTCCTTGATTCGCGTTTCGATCCACAACTTTCCATGCCAGCAGGAACCGCGCAACGCGCAGCTTTCCTCAGGCGTGGAAATGCCTGTGTTTGTTTGGGGCCTTTAATTCGGAAACAACAAACTGCTATTTTTTAACTGGAGTTTCTACAACCCGAGCGTCGTCATTGGGGGACGACACCACATAAGAGCGAAGCTACAACGCCCTCCCCAAGGCGGCGCAATTCTCGCCTTAAGAAAAATTCTTGTCAAGATGAAGAGTTTTTCACACTCATCGCCAGAGTCGTTCGACTAGAGAAGAATTTCAGTCTGGAAGCTCAGGGATGAGCAGGACTGATCGGATCGTCACCGTGGCAAACACCCACGCAGAGGAGAAAGCCGACGATCCCGACCGCAGACCATTTCACATAGGGCGAATTCAAAATCGCGCCTTTACCGGCAATGGCGCCGGACGTTTCCGGAGCGGCCTTACCACATTTTTCATCGCGCGACTTCTGCTCGCCCTCGCGCACGATGCTTCGGCCATGGTCGGATTGCTTGGCCTGTTCCGGTTTTGAAGACCTTGATTCGATGTACACGTCGCTCTTGAGGGCAGACACCTCGACCTTGCCGTCGACGTCTTTCACATCGTAGTGCGTCCAATCGTTGTTCACCGGTGTAACCGTCAGGCATCCTACGCGCACTCGTAGTCCGCGCGACGTGTTCACCGACAAGCTGCCGTGTTCAAGGTAGAGTTCGTCACCTTCGAAACGAACCATGGTCTCTGGATTGATGTCCGCTGAGTATCCAGTTGCTTCGATCCGCGCAACCGCTTTTCGTGGCGTCTCAACGAAGTCGTTGGGAAAAAGCGCGGAAGAACCGGGCGCAGGACTTTTGTTCAGAAGGACACCAGGATTACTGCGCAATATGGCAGCGCCTGTGTCGTCGGCGAATAACGAGATGGGCAGAACCACCATCATCGGAAGGCAGACGAAGTTGCGCCATTTGAACAATATATCCCACAACTTTCCGCACTACTTCCTCGCTCTAGCTTAGCTTGGGCGCTTTGGTGGGGCTATTAGCTCTCGTGGTGACCGCAGAGCGATATCGCGAAGCAGTAAGCCTGCGTTCCAAATCAGGCACGAGCAAAGTCGATGTATCCCTTTTGGACGTCGGTGCGAATGAGTTTGACGCGCAGTTTGTCGCCGACGTCAAGTCCTTGATCACCTTGAGCGAGCAGTCCCTCAATGTGCGGCTGGAGTACACGAACGAAGACTCCGTGATCGGTCGCGCCGGTGACGAGAGCGTCGAAGACCTCTCCGATGCGGTGCTGCATGGCAACGGCGGCAAGACGTTTCGACATCTCACGTTCCACTTTCTTGGCTGCATCTTCTTTCTGCGTGCAGTTCGCAGCGGCGACCGTGAGTTCGCTGTCGGAGTAAGGATTCCGCTGTCCCGCGAGCATCGCTTTAATCAGCCGCTGCGTGACCACATCGGCGAAGCGGCGGTTGGGAGCGGTGGAGTGCGTGTAGTCCTGCACGGCGAGACCAAAATGCCCGGGCGCAACATCACCGGCTCGCTCCAAAACATATTCGCCGGGACCAATGAGCTTGATGACGCCCAACGACACGTCCGCGAAGTGATCGGGATCAGCAGCCTTCCGCCGCAACAGGAAATCATTGAGGGCTTTGGAGTCAGGCTGAGCGGGAAGCTTCTCGCCTTTACTCGCTGCCAACTGCACGATGCGGTCCCAACGCTCCGGCGTGCGCACGATGCGGCGCAGCGACGAAACTTTTTCGAGCATGCGGGCGACAACGCCGTTGGCAGCAACCATGAAGTCTTCGATCAGTTCAGTCGCGTGATTCTTCTGCTGCTTCACAACATCGATGACCTGATCGTTCAAGACAAGAGGATGAACTTCATCGGTCTGAAGGTTGAGCGCGCCATTTTGAAAGCGCTGTTGTTTGAGCCTCTGTGCAACTTCGTTTTGCAGTTTGAGTTGAGCCTGCAGATCGCTCGAAGCAGCAACCTTCGGAGGAGCAGGCGACTTCCCTTCCAGCCATGCGCCGACGGAATTGTATTGCAGTTGCGCTTTGTTGCGGACGAGAGCGCGGTAAACATTGCTCGACTTCACACCACCGGACGAATCGACTACGAATTCGGTCACGACGCTGAGGCAATCCTGATTCTCGAGCAGCGAACTGAGTCCCGTGGAAAGCTCTTCCGGCAACATAGGGAAATTGCGAATGCCTGCGTAGATCGTCGTGGTCTCGCGTGCGGCGTGCTGATCGATTGGTGTCCGCTTGGCCACGAAGGCATCGACGTCGGAGATCCCGATCATGATTTTGACGTCACCATTCGAGACGCGCTCGGCAACTTCGATCTGATCGAGGTCGCGCGAGGTGTCGTTGTCAATCGACGACCAGAGCAGATTTCGCAAGTCGCGGACATCTTTGCTGGCGGCGATTTGCGGCGGATGCGCTTTCAGGTCGGCGAGTTGTTGCGGAACTTGGGGAGGAAAGTCCGGCTCAAATCCATGCTGCTGCATAACTTGCTTTGCGATGGCCTGCAGGTCGAGATGAGAAGGATTGGCGTCTTGCATGAATTCCCCGCGTACGTAAGATGGGTTTCAGCCTAACACGCGAGACAGGAACGAAGCGCAGAAGCCAGTGCTCGACGCAACAGTGTTGTGGAAATTGTCCAAAAATAAAGTTCCAAGAACCGAAGAAACGACCACTTAGAGATCGGTGAAAACCGTGGAAAAAATTGAGTTCAAGGGGTACCCCTCCCCCTCTTCCCTCGAAAAGCCTTGACTGGCGCGGGGTCTGCAAAAATAGCTCGCAAAATCTTGAGGGCACTGGAGTTAGAGATCAAAATCTTGACTTCAAACGACTTAGCGCCTCTTTTGCCGGAAGGGTCTACACCGCTTCCGCCTCGACGATCATCTTCTCTCTTCCCTGTGGATGGCAAGGTCAGATGTCACATCAACCCTGTGCAAAATTATCGGTCGCGCAGGCGTTCAAGGTCACTCTCGGTGTAGACATGAGTCGCGTGGGCTTTGTGAGCTTTCCAGAAAGCTGCAACCTCGCCGAGAGTAATTCCATATCCGCGTTCGCGTAGAGACGACGCATCGGTCATTCCCGCGACTCCATCGCCAGCGATGCTGGAGGGCAAAGGAGCGAAGGGTTCCTCCGAGGAAAGCTCAACTACGCTTTCGGCAGGGCCCCCCCAATAAATCCGGGCGAGACCATATGGGCTCGGAGCAGAGGCCGGCTGCGACGAGGACGAGACGACGGTACTACTTTCGGTCGCCGGAAATGGGACGCTCGGCAGGGGCGCGTCGAGGCTCATGGTCGGCGTCGCGATGGAGTGCAGAAAGAGCGGCGAATCAAAGGTCATCAAGTATTGCGGACCGGTGGGAAAGTTCGTGTCCTGCGCAGTGGCGATTCCAGTCACGGCAAACACCAGGAGTAAAAAGCCAGGGAAACGCATAGGGCCTCCATACCAGATCACTTCCTTGTCGCTGATTATCCAACCAAGGGCGGGCCAATTACCAGAGTCGTTGGACTCCACTTCGGGCTTCTGGCAGGGGTTCTAGCCGGCAGCGGCGCGGGCCTTTTCGTTTTGCCTTTCGCGGCGGTTGGAGATGATGACATAGAGCATGTAGAGAACCACCGCCACATTACCGACGAAAAATGCACAACGCAGCCAGGTTAAGCCGCGCATGAGTTCGCGAACCCCCAGCGGAAGCAGCAGAGCTCCGGAAACCAGGGCGACCCATTCGGCCCAGGTGCGTTCCCTCCAGAGGCCGTAGGCTTCGGTAAAGCGCAATGCCGAATAAGCGAAGGCGATGCGAGCCGCGGCCCACAAATGGGCGTCGGTGAGGTTGTCTGCCAGATCAAGAAACATCTGCGCCCAACGGCGATCGGTACTGATGTGGAAAAGAGCGAGCAAACTCTCGGCGTACAACCAGATGTCCTTGTGCAACAGCGCGAGGGCACAGAACCCCATGACAAGTACGAAGGATCCTTTGAAGAATTCGAAGGCGGCCACGGCCCGGAGCACGCGCCGTTGGCGGCGGTGCGCATCTGACTTGGTTCCGGGAGGATGCATGAATGCGAACGAGTTCTCAAGGGCAGAGTATCACGGCGGCGGGAGAGCACACATTGCAGGATCGGATGCGTTGCGATTTCAGAATGTGTCTTCTTACCTCGGTAACTGGAGACGGCGCGGGAAGAATGTAACAATCAGGCAGGAGACATCATGCGAAGAGTCTGTTTCTCGCTGGCGTTGGCTCTGGCTCTGACCATCACGAACGTGTGCGCGGCCGGCTCCGGGGCCCAGACTGCGCCCGCTCCGCAGACCGCGCGGCAAGCGTTGTTGGAAATGTTTTTCAGCAAAACACCTGGGACGTTGGTGCAGCACCTTCCCGCCGTGACGCGCGCTGCTATGGAAAAAGCCGGGGTATTTACGAAACTGCAGGAATATTCTGCGATGGCGAGTCAACTCCAGTTCCAGGGACAGCATTTCAAGACATTTGAAACCGGGTCAGTCCTACTCTCGAGTGAGAACGAAAAGACAGGTCAAAAAACGGAGATCACGGTGGCGAATGATGCGCTCCGCGACGATCAGGATGACATCGAACTGGCATTTCACGTCTACAAGAACGGCTACGAAGAGCGGACACCGTTCATGCCGCAGATGACGTTCTCGATGAAGCAGGAAGGGCAAGTCTGGACGCTGAATGAAATCTCCATCACGATTCACTTGCCGCTCGCAGATCCGGACATGCTCAAAGCGATCACCGAGAAAATGAAGCCGCAAGCAGGCACGACCACGACTATCACGGCTCACACGATGCAAACCCCAGTGCAGTCGGGCAGCAGCGACGCCACGGTGATAGCCGCCATGCGTACGATTCTCACGGCGGAGGTCACATACGCTACCAGCTATCCGACGGTGGGATTCACTTGCTCGCTTTCGAGCCTGGATGGCTTTGGCGGTGGTGAACCGAACGAGCGGCAGGCCATGCTCATTAATAGCGGACTGGCCAGCGGGAAGAAATATGGGTTCGTGTTCGCGCTGTCCGGATGCGGCGGAGCACCCGCTACGAGCTTTCATCTGACAGCCATACCGAGTGGAAATACTTATGGGCGAAAGGCGTTTTGTGCTGATCAGTCGGGCGTGATTCGATCTTCGGACGATGGAAATGCGGCGACGTGTCTAGCAAGTGGGACGGTGGTGCCGTAGGTCGGAGGACACGACCTTCAGGGGCTGCAACCCCCGACTTATGCCGGAACTGATCGCAGCGCCGAAAGGCTTTGCGCCACCCAAAACCTCTTCTATTTCTTCCTGATCGCGGCGCGCAGTTCGGCGACGATTTCTTGCGAGGCCTTGATGGCCGCGGCATGCTGGTTCACGTTGAAAGAGATCGCGCCGACGCGGGCGTGGCCTCCGCCACCGTAGCGTTCACAGATTCTCGCGAGGTTCACTTCCGGTTCCTTTGGCGCCCAGGGATTCGATCCCACGGACACTTTCACTCGAAAGCTACTCTTGCTCAATCCCACGCTGTAGGTCGATTCCGGATGCAAGTAGTAAGGAATGAATTTGTTGTAGCCCTCGAGATCATGGTCGGTGACGTCGAAGAAAATGGTTCCATCTTCACACTCGGCGCGCTCCTTGAGAATCCCGATCGACAGTTCGTGACGCTTCAACAAGGGCGGCAGCAAAGGCGCAACAAACGGCTCTTCGAGAATCTCCGCCAATGTCTTCGTAGCCAGCAACGGAATCAGGTTGGGGACGAAACCGTGATCGGGCGCCGACTCGATCACCATGGTGAGCTTCATGGCGGGAGCAGCCATCTCGACAGCCGTTTTCGCGTCGGGATAAAGAGCGCCATCAATGATGTCGGTCCAGTGCACAAGATCAGCGACTGGCGCGGGATCGAAGCCGAAGTGCTGCTGCGCGATCATGGCGATGAAACTAGTGCAGGATTTGAAATCTGGATCGTAGAACTTGCGGTTGCTTTCGTTCTGCTCGAAATGCTCGGCATCGGCGGGCGACAGAAACGCGCTCTCGTGATGATCGAACCACCAGGTAATTTTGGGCGAACTGGAGTACTTGAAGTCGACAATGGCGTTCTCGTCGCCGTCGAACTCGTTTTCGTCGAACAACGCGCCGGCCCGATGGACGAGGCCGGTAAAAACGAAAGAAGCATCGCTGCGGATACGCTCGCGATAGAAGCGCGAGAACAACGCGGCGGAGGAGGCTCCGTCAAAGCACTTGTCGTGATAGAACACCCGAACTCGCAATGAATTCCCCAATCTTGCCCGAATTCCCGACATCGGAACTCCACGGGTTATGCTTGAAATTTCCGATGTGGGTAAAAGCTAATAGGATTGACAGCTTACAGGAAGAAAGTCAAGTTGGCGAAAAGCAGAATGGGCTCATCGTCGAAACGGATGAGCCCGCGGGTTGGAAGAAAACCGTGGAGGGTTGCCCTGGTCACGGGCCATCACATCGCGTTGGCTTGCTTCTCGGCCATATCGCCAATCAGGGGCAGTTTGTACATCTGGCCTTGATTCGCCTTCATGAGGAGAACGACCCAGATAACAACACCACCGATGCACAGCGCCATCCAGAGAAGAAACGCAGCCAGATGTCCCAGAACCGGGATGAACGCCAAAACAGCGGAGGCGATCATCAACACAATCCAGGCGGCGATCCAGGCCAAGTGCAGAAACACGTTCTGCCACGAGTGAAACCGCACGAAACGGTTCTTGTTGTAGGGCTCCATCACCAGAAAAATAATGGCGGGGATAATCGTGATATAGGCGAGCATGCCGGCAACATTGTCGGCCATGCCTCCGGCGGTGGCGGCCGCAGGCGGCGCGGCCGCAGCCTGCCCCGCATGCGCCGCGCAGGTTGTTGTGCCGTCGGCGATTTGTGTACCGCACGTGCTGCAAAAAGCCATAGAGAGTTCCTCCTCGGTCGCCGAGCAGACCCGGTAAGGCGAGCGAGTCTACGCCCCAGCGGCGTCGGGGCAACGTATCAAAAAACATCGGGCAAAGCAATCAACAAATTGACAGGTGTGGAGATCAAACCTAGAACGAACTGGCATGCTGCTCGGAAAAATCGCCGAGACCGGGAAGCTTGAACATTTCGCCCAGAAAAGCTTTGACGACCAAAACTACCCAAGTCACCAGTGCAGCGAGCCCAACAAACATCGAGATCAACACCAGAACTAGCGGGCCGACGACTGGAATCACGAACAGAAGAAGTCCGCCGAGTTTGAGGGCAAAAGCGATCAGCACTGCTGTGGCGGAAAGGAGGAGACTTTGGATTGAATGAAATCGCACGAAGCGATTTTTTTTATAGGGTTCGAGAAGAAGAAAGACGATAGCCGGGATGAATGTGAAGTAGGCGAGTGCTCCTCCGATATTTTCTGTAAGCAAGCCGACCTTGCCTTGGGCTCGGGTCGCGATCTGCATGGCGCGACCACAACCGGGGCAGAAGGCGGCAGCCTCCGGCATGCGTGCGGCGCAATCTGGACAGGCGAGCGGTAAGGGAATGGTCTGATCCATTGTCAGGCGATGTTGCTATGCAACCCAAGTGCACCTTATCAAACACGGACGGCGGCGGCCAAGCGCGGACGAAACCAATCTAGCATTGACGCAGCGCTAGGCGAAGCGTAGTGTTTCGTGCAATTTCAGCGCGAGGCAGCGGGGTCATCGATTAACCGATGAAGGTTCGGAAGATTTCGGAGGATGCGAATGTTTTGTACTCAGTGCGGGGCGAATAACGCGGACACGGCTATTGTGTGCGTGCAGTGCGGCAGAGACTTGCAGGCGAGCGCTCCGCCAGTGCCGCTGCAGACTACGGGCGTAGTTATCCCGCCCGGGCCTCCTGTGCAGGTTGACAACTATCTGGTATTCGCAATTCTGGCGACGGTTCTTTGCTGCTTACCGGCGGGTATCCCCGCAATTGTCTATGCGGCGCAGGTGAACAGCAAGCTGCAAGCGGGAGACGTGGCGGGAGCACAATTGTCGTCGAAGAACGCGAAAATGTGGTGTTGGATTTCGTTTGGACTCTTTTTCGCCGGGGTTGGCGTTTATATCATCCTCATCATGATCGGAATCGCGAGCGGAATTTTCCATCAGAACTGAGACGGTATGGCTCTGATAGCTCACAAACGCAGCGTGTGGTTGCTAGCTGCCATCTTCGGCACGGCCTTCGCGGTCATGCTGCGGTTTTACGATCCGGCGACATCGGGAGTTTTTCCGCCGTGCCCGGTGCATTATCTGACCGGATGGTATTGTCCGGGATGCGGATCACTGCGGGCGCTACATCAGTTTCTGCAAGGAAACGTGCGCGCGGCATGGTCGATGAATCCGTTAACGCTTATTTTTTTGCCGTTTCTCAGTTATGGCTTAGCATCGCGCGCGCTTGCCGAAATTCGAGGACAAGGATTGCCGCGAGTGTTTCTTCCGGCGGTGTGGATTCGAGCACTGTGCGCGGCCATCATTCTGTTTGGGATTGTCAGGAACCTTCCGCTGCATCCGTTTGATCTGCTGGCGCCGGGGGCCATGTTGGGGCTGTGAGGCGGCGGACGTTAGGGTCACACCAAAGACCCACGACCTAAGACCCGTTTTTCTTTCGGCAGTCTTCGCAGACTCCGTAGATCTGAAACGTGTGCCGCGTGGTGAGGTAGTGATATCTGCGGCCGATCTCCTGCTCGAGCTCGCCGACTTCCTGGGAAAAGAATTCCACCGAACTGCCGCAGTCGGTGCAGACCATGTGGTGATGGCTGCGGCGGTTGTACTGGTGCTCGTAGCGGGCGATGCCATCGTGGAAGGCAACTTCGCTGGCCAGTCCGCACTCGGCCAGCAGTTTGAGCGTGCGATAGACAGTGGTGTAGCCGATGTGGGCGTCTTTTTTCTGCACCAGGCGGTGGAGCTCGTCGGTGGAGAGATGGTCGCGGGTTTCGAGAAAGCTGCGAAGGATGGTGTCGCGCTGAGCCGTCTGTTTCAGCCCGACGCTCTTCAAATGGCGATGAAGAATGTCCTGGGCTTCGCGGACCATCTGGCGGGAGATGGTGGGCTGATCATCGATACGCTTCTGCAGCATAGCGGGAGGAACAACAGGTCAGAATACCACCCGTCATCTTGAAAATGAAATTCATTTTCAGCAGCACCACCCAGCTTCAAGCCGCCTGGAATACAATCAAGTTTCCTCATGAGCACCCTCGCAGAAATCAGCACACCCACTTCGCGCCGTTCGCCCCTTCTCCGCATTCTGCTTTGGCTGTTGGCTGCCGTCGTGCTGATTTTGGCAGGCGGAGTCACCTATTGCTGGTTCGTGGCCCATGCTGCCCTGCCCCAACTCGACGGGCGGTTGCAGATCAGCGGGCTCTCGGCTCCGGTCACGGTCGCGCGCGATGGACACGGCGTTCCTACGATCGAAGCCGCTACGCTGGAGGATCTCTTCTTCGCTCAGGGCTACGTCACCGCGCAAGACCGGCTGTGGCAGATGGACGTGATGCGCCGCTTTGGCGGAGGAGAACTTTCGGAAATTCTCGGGGAGGATTTGCTCAAGCTCGACCGCGAACAAAGAATTCTAGGACTGCGCGCGGCGGCGAAGAAATCTCTGGAAATCTCCAGCCCGCGCGATCGCGGTTTCTACGAGGCTTATGCCCGTGGCGTGAATGCCTTCATCGGCACACATGGCAGTAAGTTGCCGATTGAGTTTCGCATCCTGGGGTACGAGCCGAAACCGTGGCTGCCGGAAGATTCGGTGGTCGTCGCAAACTCGATGGTCAAAGATCTGAACTACCACTACTTCTACGACGCGCTCGCTCACGAAAAGATTCTGGCCAAGCTGGGACCGGAACTGACCGCGGACTTGTTTGTGAACCGTTCGTGGCACGACCGTCCGCCGACCGTCATGCGCGAGGATTTGAACGAACCCGACACTAACAAAGGCGATTCGGAGGACGACGACGAGGACGATTCTCCCGACAACTCCGTCACGCAAGTAAGCCGTCCCATCGTAGCGCGAGGCGCTCTACCAACGGAAGGCCTGCCGGTTAACGGATCGAATGACTGGGTCGTATCGGGCGCGCACACGGTCACTGGCAAGCCGCTGCTCTCGAACGATATGCACCTCGGCCATCAAATGCCGAACCTGTGGTACGAAGCGCACCTGCACTCGGGCTCTCTCGACGTTGCCGGAGTAACGCTGCCCGGGATGCCTTACGTGATCGTGGGCCACAACCAACGAATCGCGTGGGGTTTCACCAACGTCGGGCCAACCGTGACCGATGTTTACATTGAGAACTTCAACGCGCAGGGTGCATATCAAACTCCGAGCGGATGGGTTCAACCCGCGCATCGCACCGAAGCGATTCACGTAAAGGGCAAGGCCGACGTCACCGTGGATGTGAAGATCACGCGGCACGGCCCGGTCATCACTGAGCTCGTACCTGGCGAAACACGGCCGTTGGCGCTGCGTTGGACGCTATACGACGGACTGCATATTCCGTTCTTCGACGTAAACTCGGCGCAGAACTGGGAAGAATTCAAGCGCGCGTTTTCGCAGTTGGATGCACCCGGGCAGAACGTGGTGTACGCCGACGTGGACGGCAACATCGGCTATCACACTACTGGTAAAGTGCCGATCCGAGCCGCCGGAGACGGCAGCCTTCCGGTGAGCGGTGCCGACAACGCGCACGAGTGGATATCCTTCATACCGTTTGAAAAGCTCCCCAGCATCTACAATCCGCCCTCGGGCATCATCGCCACTGCGAACGGCAGGATCACGCCAGACAATTATCCCAACTCGGTCAGCATGGAGTGGGAAGCCCCGTGGCGCACGGCGCGCATTTACCACGTGCTCGAATCGGGGCGTCAGTTCTCCCCTGCTGACATGCTTGCGCTGCAAACTGACATTCACTCGGAAGCTGATCTGTTCGCCGCCGAGCGATTTGTTTACGCGGTCGATCACGCCTCCAAACCTTCGGATCGAGCCAAGCAGGCCGCCGATCTGATGCGCAGTTGGGACGGACGCATGCTGGCCTCGTCGGCAGCGCCGACGATCGCACAAAATTCCATTCGTGAGTTGAGACGGCTACTTCTCGAACCGAAGCTGGGAAGCGCGCCAGCCGATCCCAAAAAAGAAGACGAAGAGTTAAGTTGGAAAACTTATTCGTGGGAGATGCGTTCGGTGTGGCTCGAGAATGTTCTATTGCACCGGCCCAAGCGCTGGCTGCCCGAGAAATATCCAAACTATGACGAACTGCTGACCGCTGCGGTTGATGCGGCGGTGAATGGTCCCACGGTTCCAAAGGACCTCGCATCGTGGCACTGGGGAGCATTCAACGCTGTCGAGATCGAGCATCCGGTGCTGGGGAAGATTCCAGTGATCAAGCACTGGTCCGGACCCGGCGTGCAGGAGCAGTCCGGCAGCGGATACACAGTGAAAGCGGTAACTCGGCATCATGGGCCATCGGAGCGCTTCACGGCGAGTCTCGCAGACCTGGATCAGTCGACCCTGAACATCGTGACCGGGCAGGGTGGAAATTTCTTCAGCCCTTACTACATGGATCAGTGGAAGGCCTGGTACGAAGGAACAACATTTACGTTGCCGTTCAGCGCGAAGGCGGTGAAAGCGACCGAGACGCACCAACTGGTGCTGGAACCAAGCAAGTAGAGATTGGGCCGAGACCGAAGCGCATGCGGCGTCGTACGCGGCCTAGAAAAAATCGATTGCCTTCACGCCGCCCACGTAACCGACAAGTTCGATCGACCCCTGGGGCACGAAGTCGTTAATCAGCAGGATGTTTCTTGTGGTGTCGTAGACTCGCAAAGCACCACCTTCCGCCACATACTCGATGTCGCGGGAAGTAAAGCTCTGAAGGCTGTTCACATCACCGTTGTCCGGCGGGAACGTCACCGTTCCCTTCGTGGTGTCGTAGATCGCGAGACAGCCTCGTACTTCTCCGCTCGGATTGTTGACATTCCCGATATTGGTACAGACCGTCGAGCCGATGAAGAGCTGTCCGTTCACACTCATGTCCATCTGACTGTGATAACCGTCTGGAATCGCGATCTCCGTGCCAACGTTTTGGAAGTACGGGTCCGTCATCGTGCTCAAATCGACGATGTCGAGAGTCCCGCAGTATGTCGCGGCGGTCTTGGCAGCACCGGTGATCGAGGAACAGAGTTGTCCGGTGGGCGTTCCGTTCCCGGCCACATACAGCGTCTGGCCATTCAGGAATCCGTACGTCGCACCATTGACAGGCAGCGGCGGGCCGACGGCGAACGTAGTCAGGTCCAAAGTCTGAATGCTCGCCTGCACGCCGCCACACTCTGCGCCGCAATTGAAAATGTATGCGACGGTTCCATTGATAATGGCAAACACGGGCTGATCAAAGCCTGGAATTTCCGTGCACACAGGATTCTGAGGATCCAAATTGCCCGTATAACAACTCGTGTCCACGATGGGCAGAGCGTTGGCCGGGGCCAGTACGGTTACGGAATTCGTTCCATTGAAAACGAGAAGTTGAGTGCCAGTCGAGTTCGCTATGACGGTCTGCGCGTTGGTGAGGGCGATCGAAGTACTCAGTCCCTGCGCGGAAAGATTCAGCACTTGGACCGCGCCAAGATACGCGAAGCCGTTCACGGAAGCGGTTGGCACTGCGGCGTAGCCGATTGGGCTCGCCGTGGGAACCACCAAGCTCGTAGTTTTACCACTGATCTGAACTCTTCCCAAGCTGCTTTCCTTGGTGGTGTCCACCGAATAGACCGAACTGGTGATGGGATCGAAGACTGAAACGATGTTCCGAGTAGGAGAGATCGCCATCAGAGCCGGAGAAGTTCCTGCACTGAGCGGGGATATCTGAGCCAGAGTGTCATTCTGGCCGTTGATAAACCAAAGAGACCCGAAGCTCGTGGTCGAACTGACTCCTTGGGACGCCAACACGCGGTTGGACAGACTGCTGGGACCGGATGGGGCTTTGTACTTACTGCACGCGGACAAGACCAGACAGGCCCAGACAGTGACCACCAACTGCAGCATTCGTCTCTTCAAACCGCAGGCTCCTAACGACATGAAAAAGGGATATTTAGGTGCGGAATGTTGGATTATAGCAGACCCGGAACCGGTCCTCATCGCCCACTCACTGAATTGAATTGAACTCCGCCGGCATTTCTCAGGCTGTGTTCTCGCGTAGCAGATGCGCGAACCTCGGCTCATCCTGTATTCTCGCAAATATATGTCAGCTGACTTTCTTGCCCGGATCAAGCAGTCGCCCGTGCTATGTGATGGCGCGATGGGTACCCTGCTTTATGCCAAAGGCATTTTCATTAATCGATCTTACGACGAGCTCAATCTCTCGCAGCCCGACCTGATTCGCGGGATTCATCACGACTATTTGCAGGCTGGAGCCGAGATTATTGAAACCAATACTTTCGGTGCTAATTCGTTTCGCCTAGCCCGGCACAGCATCGCTCCCGACAAAGTACGCGACATCAATCGGGTGGGAGTGCGACTCGCGCGAGAGGCCGCCAAAAGCTTCGATGTCTGGGTCGCAGGATCGGTTGGCCCACTGGGCACCAGAATCGAACCCTTAGGCAAAACCTCTTTCCAGGAAGCGCGCGACGCTTTTCGCGAGCAGGTCGAAGCCCTTGTCGAAGGAGGCGTGGACCTGCTGATTCTGGAAACCTTTGGATATCTGGAAGAGATTCACCAGGCGATGCTGGCGGTCAGAGATGTGAGCCCTTCGCTACCTCTCGTGGCGCAGGTGACGATCGACGAAGATGGCAACTGCCTGGATGGCTCCGACCCGGAGACGTTCGTTCCCAAACTCGTCGAATGGGGAGCGGACGTCATTGGCTGCAACTGCAGCGTGGGTCCGGTCGCGATGCTCGACGCGATGGAGCGGGTGCGAGCTGCGACTACCCTGCCGTTGGCGGCGCAACCGAACGCCGGCATCCCGCGGTCTGTCGAGGGAAGAAATATCTATTTATGCTCGCCCGAGTACATGGCCAGCTATGCCCGCAAGTTTGTGGCAGCTGGAGTACGTCTGGTGGGCGGCTGCTGTGGAACGACGCCAGAGCACATCCGCGTGATGAAGTCGGCCCTGCGAGTCGGCGAAGCGCGAGGAAGAACCGCCTCAGCGCAAGTAGTCGGTGGTCCGGCGCCGACAGCGGCAATTCCGGCGGTGCCTTTGGAGCAACGATCGAGCCTGGGTGCAAAGCTCGCTCGGGGCGAGTTCGTCACCATGGTCGAGATCGTGCCGCCGAAGGGCATTGACATCGCCAAAGAGGTCGAGGGCGCGCGCTTCCTGAAATCAGTGGGCGTTGACGCGGTCAACATTCCGGACAGCCCTCGTGCGTCGGCCCGTATGAGCAACCAAGCGCTCTCATTGCTGATTCAGCGCGATGTGGGCATCGACGCGATCCTGCACTACACCTGCCGTGATCGCAACGTGCTCTGCATCCAGAGTGATCTGCTGGGAGCGGCCGCAGTAGGCATCAAGAATCTGATTTGCATCACGGGCGACCCGCCGAAGATGGGCAACTATCCCGACGCGACGGCGGTGTTTGACGTGGACGCCATCGGACTGGTCAACATTGTTCACAGTCTGAATCGTGGGCTGGATCTCGGTGGCAATCCAATAGGAGTTGGCACGGGATTCGTAATCGGTGTGGGCGCGAACCCGGGCATCACGGATCTGGACGAGGAGATTCGGCGGTTCGAGTTCAAAGTCGGGGCGGGAGCGGAATACGCCGTGACCCAGCCGGTGTTCGACCTGCGTCTGTTGGAGAACTTTTTGCGTCGGATTGAGCATTGCAAGATTCCAGTGATTGCTGGCATTTGGCCATTGGTTAGTGTGCGTAACGCGGAATTCATGAAGAATGAGTTGAGGGTTTCGGTTCCCGATTCGATTCTGGAACGCATGGCGCGAGCGCAAACACCCGAACTGGCCCGCGCAGAGGGTGTCGCAATTGCGCGGGAAATGTTGATCGCCGCCCGGCAGATGGGTCAAGGAGCGCAAATCAGCGCACCTCAGGGCCGCTACAGCTCGGCGGTCGACGTGTTGGAAGCACTGGGAACCGACGCGGGCAACGCCGAAAAGAAGGTCATGTAAATCGGGCGCGGAACGCTGCCCCACGACAGTCCCGATGCGGGAGATTGCCGCTCGGTCCTTGTGATTATTTTTGCAGAAAAGACTGGACACCGGGCCGATTTCGTTGCATTACAATAGATAGACGGAGCGAAACCCCGTTGGCCAAGTTTGAGGAGTGCCTCCAGCGACTGGAGAAGATAGTTCAGGAACTGGAAAAGGGAGAGGTCCCTTTGGAGAAGTCTCTGACGCTCTTTGAAGAAGGTATGCAGCTTTCTTCCGCCTGCAGGAAAGAACTGGAGCAGGCAGAAGGCAAGGTCGAAATCCTGCTGAAGAAAAACGGGAAGCTTCAAGCTGAACCGTTCGAGCCGCTCGCAGAAAAGGCCCCTGCACGCCGGTAGTTCGATTTCTGACAGCGACTCGAGAGCTTTAGATGTCTGTGGAGTCGTGGCATTCCCAGCCCACCCCGCAGCCCTAGTCCAACGTTGACATCCGCCGTTGACGACCGGTTGAAGAACGGGGGTTCTATGACTCAAAGTGTTGTTGTTCTCGAAAATGATCCCAGAGTGGCCCACTCTCTGGCAGGTGGACTTCGACCGCATTTCGCAGTACATCTCACTCGGTCCTGTGAGGAACTGCGGGACAAACTAACGACCAACCATGCGGAAGTTGTGGTTCTCAATATCGAGCACTGGCGGCTGACCGACGTGGAGAGTCTGCATCGCGACTTTCCAGCGCTGCCCATCGTCTGCACTCACCGGGTTCCGGACGAGGAAATGTGGATGGCTGCGTTGCAGGCCGGCGCTGTTGACATATGCCCGGCCGATGACGTGGGCAACGTGCTGACATCGGTTACACGAAGTATGGCGCTCTCGCGGAGTGCCGCAGCGTAACACATTCGGTTGAAAAGGGGACGCCCACCAAGGGCGTCCTTATTTTTTTGCTCCCGGCGCTTGTTTGCCCGCAGTCTCCGTAGCTGCGGCCTTGTTATACTCACTGCTTCATGCTCAAGGAAACCCTCGAACAAGGACAGGCGCAAGCTGACGCGGCGCTCGACCGTCTCATTCCGCTGGAGACCCAGCATCCCGTATCGATTCACAAGGCGATGCGGCACAGCGTTTTTGCTGGCGGTAAGCGCCTGCGTCCTGTGCTCTGCATGGAAGCGGGACGCATGGTTGCGGGATCGTCGCCATCGGGCATCGAAGAACTTGGTGCGGCGCTGGAAATGCTGCACACCTACTCGCTCATTCACGACGATCTTCCGGCGCTCGACAACGACGATCTTCGCCGCGGGCGGCCGACCTGCCACAAGGTGTTTGGCGAGGCGATCGCAATTCTCGCTGGCGATGCTCTGCAAACACAAGCTTACGAAGTTCTGGCGAAGTTGAAGTGTCCGGCGGAAGCGCGCGTTCGGATTATCGAAGAGATTGCTCGCGGCACCGGCACGCTCGACGGCATGATCGGCGGGCAGGTTGTCGACCTCGAGGCCGAACACACCACGCCTACGGCGGAGATGCTGGAGTACATTCACAGATCGAAAACTGCAGCGCTCATTACGGCGAGTCTGGTGAGCGGAGGCCTGTACGCTGGAGCGAAAGACGGCCAGGTAGCCAAGCTGCGAGCCTTCGGGCTGGCGATCGGCCTGGCATTTCAAATCGTCGACGACGTGCTCGATGTAACCCAGACCTCTGAGCAACTGGGAAAGACCGCTGGAAAAGATACAGCCTCCGAGAAAGTCACATATCCGGCGCTATTTGGGATCGAGGCATCGGTGAACAAAGCGGATGCGCTCGTCAACGACGCCTTCGCGGAACTGGACAGCTTCGGCGAACGCGCAGAGACGCTGAAAGAGCTGGCGCGATTCCTGGTGGAAAGAAAGAAGTAAGCTGGCGTCAGGCGTTGGGCGTTGGGCCTCAGCCAATCCTCTGTGCTCCTCAGTGTCCTCTGTGGTTAAATGGTTTCACGGCGATGGAGTTCGCCATAACCGCCTGCGCTCCCGCACCTCAGGCTGATAACTCCTACAGAATCGAAATTGTTTTGTAGGAGAACTGCACGTGAAAGACTTCCTCGCTATATCCGTGGCTGCGATTCTTGGTGCCAATCTCCGCTATGTGCTCAGCCGCGTGGCCGCCAGAGAATTCGGCCCCGTTTTTCCCTATGGCACTCTGCTCATTAATATCCTTGGCAGCTTCATCGTGGGTCTATTCGTCATTTGGACAACCGAGCGGGTCCTGCTGGACCCGCGCTGGCGGTTGCTGGTTGTCGTGGGCTTCTGTGGATCGTTCACTACGTTTTCCAGCTACGCATTCGAATCGATGTCGTATTTCGAACAAGGTCAGTGGGCGCTGATGCTAGCCAATGTCCTCGGTAACAACCTGCTCTGCCTGGGAGCAGCTTTGGCCGGCATGGCGCTGGCGCGGGCACTTTGAAGATGACAGCGCCTCCTACGCTCGAGACCGCACGCCTCCGGTTGCGTCCCTACACTGAAACCGACATCGCGGAGATGCTGCCGCTGATCGGGACGCGCGAAGTGGCCGCCACGACTCTGCGCATCGCGCATCCCTACACCGAAAAAGATGCCACGGGATTCCTTGCCCTAACACGAGACCCCGACAAGCTCTGGCTGGCGGTTACTCTGCGAGCTGACGGACGCCAGATCGGCGGCGTGGGCCTGCGTCTCGACGAGCAACACCAGCACGCTGAGTTGGGCTACTGGCTGGGCGTTCCGTACTGGGGCAAGGGCTATGCGACCGAGGCCGCGCAGGAAATGATGCGCTACGGATTCGAAGAACTTCACCTGCACCGCATTTTCGCTTCGCATTTCAAGCACAATCCCACCTCGGGTCGCATTTTGACGAAGCTGGGGATGCGTCACGAAGGCTGCCAGCGCGAACATCTCCGCAAGTGGAACCAGTTCGTCGACTCAGAGTTGTACGGCATCCTGCACCAGGAATGGGATGTCCACAGAAAGAATCGCGAGTAAAATGCCAGATGCGATGGCGGTACAGGTCACCATCTATCTCAACGAAGCCGACCAGTGGCATCACCGGCCGCTGCCCATGGAGATCCTCAACTACCTGCGCAAAGAGAACGTCTACGCGGCTACGGCGGTCCACTGTGTCGCCGGATTTCTCGGCCGCCATCAAGTAGAAACCGCGCACCTGATCGAAGCTGGAGGAAATCTGCCGGTGATCATCATCTTCGTCGACACCGACGAGCACGTGAACCGCGTGCTTCCCACGCTAAAAGAAATGGCCGCGCACCGCCTGATCGTGCGCGAGAACGTTTTGCTCGAGCAAGGCAATCTCGACTGATTTGCATCAACCCTCGGTTTGTGCAGGCCACAGAGCTTTGCGGTAGGTCCAGTGCAGCAACGCGATCGCTGCGATAGTAACCAGGAAGGTGAACCAACTAGCCTCGGGCCCCAGCAGCCCGCCGGTCAGTCTGATGGAGCCAGGGAACTCGGCGATCAGCAGACGACCGACGGCAAATTCTCCACCATTCATTCCTGAAAAAACATAGATGAACGAAAAATCGAAAGCGAAATGCATGCCGATCGAAAATGCCAGGCTACCCGTACGGCGCAGGGCAAGCGTTATAAAGATGGTCAGCAGCGTGACGGCGACCCAATCCTCCCAGCGCTCGTTCGGCTTGGTGTAATAGTGCAACGCGCCGAATCCGATTGCCTGGAAGATCGCAGCCGCCCAGAATCCGACGCCATCGGCCAACGTATACATGAAATAGCCGCGAAACAATATTTCTTCGCTGAGCCCGATGAGCAGATTGGCGAAGAGCCATAGGCCTGCGAATTTCAACAGCTCCATTCCCGTTACATTGAGCCCGTGAACGCGGTACCCGCCGCCGAGATAAATCAGGAAGATCACGGCAGACGGCATCACCACGCCCCACACAACTCCCGCCCAGAACTTGCGCCCGAAAAGCTCGCGCAGACGGGGAATGCCGTACACCGCCAAGCTGCGGTGCTCGAAACGCGCCATAATCGCGGTCGCGATCAGCGCGGTTAACAGCAGGAGCGAATCAGCGATGATTAAATCCACGGGATGCAGGCCCGGATAGTCGGCCAGATGCAGGAACTCCAGTCCCATCCTCGCGGCGAAGGCGATGGCAACGACCAGCACGCAGAATAAAATCAGACGCCACCCGGCGCGCACCTCTGTGCCGTTGTGGAAAATCTTGCGCAAGCCCATAGTCCTCCTTGCACGGTCCCAAAGACCAAAGGACGACAACGCGGCAATCGAGACGCAACCGCCAAGGGTTGCGCATCGCCTCACCATACTAGTACGCTTCCAGATTCATGCCCACTCCATCTCTCGACATCCTGGCCATCGCCGCGCACCGCGACGACGTAGAACAAACCTGCGGCGGCACACTGCTGAAAGCCGCCCACCGCGGGCAAAAAACCGGCATCCTCGATCTGACGCAAGGAGAGATGGGCACTCGGGGCACCGCGGAGGATCGCGCGCGCGAAGCCGCCGACGCGGCCAAAGTCCTCGGCGTAACGTGGCGGCAGGCGCTCGACATTCCCGACGGCCGCGTCGAGAACACCTGGGAGAATCGCCTCAAAGTCGCTGCCGCGATTCGCGAAACCCAGCCGCGAGTCGTGATTCTTCCCTACTGGAAGGGGCGACATCCGGATCACTACACCGCATCTGTGCTGGGCTACGAAGCGTGCTTTCTTGCGGGACTCGCGAAACTTGATCCGCAGAAGGCTCTCAGCTCTCAGCCGTCAGCTTTCAGCCAAACCGAGTCCCTTCCTCCCCATCGCCCCTTCAAGATCGTCTACGCCACGCTTTATTACGACGTGCGGCCGACTTTCGTCGTGGACATCGGCGAACAATTTAAAGGAAAGTTTGCCTCCATCCTGTCGTACAAGTCGCAGTTCAGCGATCAAGAGGCAGGCAAGGATTTGTTTGTGGCCCACGATGAAATTCGCGCGCGCGTCGAGGCCATGGCCCGCTTCTACGGCATGCTCGGCGGCGTCGCTTACGCTGAACCCTTCTTGCAAAAAGAGGTCGGCCTAGTCGAAGATTTGTTGGCGATTCCCGTCAAGTCCATTTAGCATATCCGTCGAAGCCCCCCCGACAAAAATCATGCATATGGTGAGCATGGTCCTCAACCTCGTGCCGACCCGCTGGCAATAACAGTTCGATTTGGCAATGAGTGGCTCTCTCTTACCGCTCCAGGAGAAGATTGGAAAGAATCGAAGTACCCCGTACAGGCTACTGCTCGGCATGGCGGCAACACTCCTTACGGCCGGATGTGGCAGCAGCAGGCCATCTCCGAGTTTCACGCTTGCCGCGGCCCCTGCGGCCCCGAGTGTCGGTCAGGGAGGTAGCGCAGCCAGCACCATCTCTAGTAGTTGCCAGATCGGCTTCAAGGACAGTGTGACGATGTCGGCGTCGGGATTGCCGTCCGGTGTCACGGCATCGTTCACGCCGACAAGTACAGCTACGGCCAGCGTAATGACCCTGACGGCATCTGGCGCGGCGGCGACCGGGACGACAACGGTGACCATCACCGGCACGTCAGGCAGTCTGTCGCCCACCACTCCGGTCAGCCTCACGATTGCAGCCCCGAGTGTGACAGTGAGCGTGTCTCCATTACGTGCGGCAGTGGCCGCGGCCAGCCAGACGCAGCAGTTCACGCCCACAGTCACGGGAAACATGGGCAACGCGAATGTTAACTGGAGCGTTGATGGCGTCGCGGGCGGGAATGCAACTGTCGGGACCATTAGCGCCAGCGGGCTTTATACACCGCCAGCAACGGCTGGAACTCATGCCGTCACCGCGACCAGCGCCACTCTAGCCACTTCCGCAGCCTCGGCGACCGTCGCAGTCACAGATCTCGCGGGCGTCTTCACGTATCACAACGACTTGTCGCGCGATGGCGCGAACCTGCAGGAGTACGCTCTGACGCCCTCGAACGTCGCTACCGCAACCTTCGGCAAACTTTTCTCTTGCGCCGTGGATGGCGCTGTCTAAGCGCAGCCGCTTTGGGTGCCGGGCCTGAGCATTGGAGGCGGTCTCCACAACGTGTTATTCGTGGCCACTCAGCACGACAGTCTTTATGCCTTTGACGCCGACGCCAATCCATGTGTGACGTACTGGAAGGTGAATCTGCTTGACTCGATGCATGGCGGCACCTCCGGCGAAGTACCGGTTGTTTGGAATGACGTAGGCTACTGCTACGGTGACATCTATCCCGAGGTAGGAGTGACGGGAACACCGGTGATCGATCCCAGCAACCACGCAATCTATGTGGTCGCGGCATCGGAAATCCCAGGCCCAAACTCGGGAAAATGTCCGTTGCCCCAGGGCACTTACTATCATCGCTTGCATGCTATCGACTTGCTCACGGGAAGCGAAAGAGTGAATCCGCCGGCGACGATCGCTGCTTCAGTGCCCGGAACCGGAGACGGCTCCGCAGGTGGAATCGTGAGTTTCGATTCGCAGTTTCACCACAACCGGTCTGGCCTCGCATTGGCCGCGGGGACTGTCTACGTTGCGTTTTCATCCCATGAGGATGCGGTTCCCTATCACGGATGGCTGATGGCCTACGACGCTTCTACCTTGCAGCAAGTCGCGGTCTTCAACACAACGCCTAACGGATTGAGCGGAGCCGATGGCGGCATTTGGGCCGGTGGCGGCGCACCTGCAATCGACGGCGGCGGAGATGTCTATGTCTCCACCGGCAACGGCATCTTTGACCAGGATTCGGGCTTGTCACTTGAGAATGATTACGGCGATAGCCTCTTGCGGCTCCGTCCGTTTACCGGAAACACACCGAACGGTGCGAACCTGAATCTGGTCGATTTTTTCACGCCCGATGACGAGTCTGCCTGGCTAGTGGAGACGTGGATCTTGGCGCCGGGGCTCCGGTCCTTTTGCCCGATCAATCTTCGCCGGGGGTGCCTCCGCATTTGATGGCACACATCGGGAAAGAAGGCTGGGTCTGTTTGATCAACCGCGACAGTATGGGCCAGGTTGAGAAAGACGATTGCAGCGGCTCCAACACCCAGATCGCCCAAATCTTCGCCGGCGCTGGTGGAATGTGGGGGGCACCAGCCGTTCTGGCAGAACGGCTTGTATTACGCCGGGTACGGCAATCCACTCACGATGTATTCCTTTGACACGACGACGGGGTTGTTCAACCCTTCCCCCGCTTCCCAGTCAAACAACAGGTTCAGCTTCCCCACTGTCACACCTTCGATCTCATCGCAAGGCGCAACGAATGGCATCGCGTGGGCCGTCGACGCCAGCCTCTTCGGTTGGGCGGCTGGCGACGGTGGCGCCTGTCATGTTGTGCCAATACCACCAGCCTGTACCGGGCCCGCAATATTACATGCCTACGATGCAACCAATCTAAAGACAGAGTTGTGGAATAGCACTCTTGCCGCGAACAGTCGCGACAACGCCGGCAATGGAGTGAAGTTCGTGCCACCGACCGTCGCTAACGGTAAGGCCTATCTCGGCACTCGCACGGAGATCGATGTCTACGGTCTGCTGCCGAATTAAACGACGAACTTATTTCTTTACAGCCACGGCGAGCCCGTCGCGGATCGGCAGGATCGTCGTGTAGAACTCTTTCGCGTCGTAAAGGTTGCGGTTGAATTCGAGGATGGCCCTGGTCCGAGCGTCGGTGGGATTCTTCTCGGCTACGCGCCCGCTCCAGAGCACGTTGTCGGTGACGAACAACCCTCCCTTGCGGAGGCGCGGGGCAACCAGCCGCAGCACGCGCGGATAGTCTTCTTTATCGACGTCATTGAAGATAATGTCGAATTCTTCCTTCTGCTCGGAGAGGAATTCCAGCGCGTCGCCAGTGTGAAGCGTGATTCGATTCTGCACTCCGGCGCGAGCGAAATACCCGCGGGCGCGCTCGGCATTCTTGGAGTCGCCGTCGGTGTAGATGACGCGTCCTTTGTCACCCACGGCCTGCGCCCACCAGATGGTCGAGTATCCGATGGCCGAGCCCAGTTCGAAAACCGTGCGCGCGTTGATCATCATCGCCAACTGTTGCAGCACACGCGCCACCGCAGGGCCCACGATCGGCACCTTGTGCTCGGTGGCATAATCTTCCATCTCCGCCATCACCTCCTCGCGCTTGGGCAGCATGGAGTAGAGATAGTCGTCGACCGGTCCTGCAGTCGTGAAGTTGTAATGACGCCAGCTGGCGGCAGTGTCTTTCTTCTTGCTTTGAGTCACAGGCTTGCCTTTCGGATTGGTTTCTAGCTGATGGTAACGCCCGGCTTCATCTCAACAATTTCAACACCGGGCACGAGCTTCTGCAATTGGTTGGGACGCCCCGTCAGCACTGGGAAGGTCCCGAAGTGCATGGGGATGACGGTTTTGGACTTCAGAAGGTTACAAGCATACGCAGCCTCGCGCGGGCCCATGGTGTAGTGGTCTCCAATGGGAAGCATCACAATTTCGGGTGAGTACAGCTCCCGGATGATCGCCATGTCGCCGAACACATTCGTGTCGCCCGCGTGGTAAATCTTCACGCCATTTGCGAACTCAACGACGTACCCGCAGGCTTCGCCGCCGTAAACCATTTCGTCGCCATCTTGAATGCCGCAGGAATGATCCGCGTGCACCATGGTGATCTTAATGTCGCCGACGGTCTGCGTGCCGCCCTTGTTCATCTCGGAAAGCTTCTTGACGCCCTTCTTTCCCAGCCACCCGCACAATTCCGGAATTCCAACGACTGTTGGATTGTGCTTCTTGCAGATTTCTACTGCGTCGCCAATATGGTCGCCGTGCCCGTGCGTCGCAAGCACGACGTCAACCTTCTTCACGGTCTTTTCGGGCTCTGGACACATGGGATTGCCCATGATCCAGGGATCGATGATGACTGTCTTCCCTGCCGGAGTCTCCACGCGAAACGTCGCGTGACCCAGCCAAGTAAGTTTGACGCCTTTCAGATTCATAATGATAGCTCCTAGCTCTTGGCCCCCGGCTTTCCCCTAATCGACTCCGCTAGTTTAATATGAAACGCCATGGCAGAACTCAAGGTGCTGATTTCGCGGCAGGACATCGCTAAACGCGTCAGCGAACTCGGCTCGCAGATCACGCAAGACTTTGCGGGACAGTCCGTTATCTTCGTTGGCGTGCTCAAGGGCGCTGCGATTTTCCTGGCTGATTTGGCGCGGGTTGTGAATCTGGATTCGACGTTCGATTTTATTGGCGTGTCGAGCTACGGGAATCGTCCGAGCCCTGCCAGCGAATTGAAGAGCGGATGGGATTCAACCGGCGAAGTCCGGCTTCTGAAAGATGTGGATCAATCGATCAAGGACAAGAACATAATCCTGGTGGAAGACATCCTCGACACCGGCCTGACGATGACCTACTTGAAAAAGATGCTGCTGGCGCGCCAGCCACAGTCCTTGAAGGTCGCAGCTCTGCTTGACAAACCGTCGCGACGCAAGCTTCCGCTGGAGGGCGACTACGTTGGATTTAAGATTCCCGATGAATTTGTAGTCGGCTACGGGCTGGACTACGCGGAAAAATATCGCAATCTCCCGGATATTTGCGTCGTGCCGAGAAGCTAGCAGACAGAGGTTCAGCCGCCGATCGAGAGCGGCGAAAGCAAGCTTCTGACGTGCCTTTTCACCCGCTGAGTCAGTCGCTCAACGGCAACCGAAACGCGGCTGCTATCATACGAAGCATGGGGTCTGTGCTTTCCAAACCAGAGCGTTTGCCGGTCGAGTCACTGCTGCTCGACGTTGCCGATGTGTTGGCCACGTCGCTCGACCTGGATACGACCGTGCGCCGGGTCGCCGAAGTCGTCCGTAAAGTCATTGATTACGAGATTTTTGCAATTCTCCTGTTGAACGAAAAAACCCAGGAACTGCGCTTCCGCTTTCAGATAGGTTATCCGCCGGAATTTGCCGAACGCACCCGCATTACAGTTGGCGAGGGTGTTACCGGACAGGCCGCGCAGTTGCGGCAGGCAATCCTGATCGATGATGTCACCAAGGATCCGCGCTACATCGAGGCGGTTCCCAACGTACGCTCGGAACTGGCCGTACCTCTCATCACCAAGAACCGCGTCATCGGCGTCATTGACATTGAAGCGCGCGAGCCCGGCTACTTCACGGAAGAACACAACCGGGTGTTGACCTTGGTCGCGTCGCGGATGGCGGCGGGCATCGAGAACGCCCAGCTCTATACCCGTACGACCAAGCAGGCGCGCATCCTGCTGCTGCTGAACGAAATCGCGCGCGAGCTGACGTCGATTCTGAATCTGGACGAACTGCTGGGCCGGATCGCAGAACTGGTGCGGCGTCTAATTGATTACCAGATGTTCAGCATCCTGTTGCTGGACGCTGCGGGCGAAAAGCTGCAGCACCGATTCTCCCTACGGTTTAACGAGAACATTCATCTCAAGCATGAAATCCCGATGGGCCGCGGGCTGGTCGGGCTCGCTGCAGAGACCAAACAGGCTGTGCTCGTCCCCGACGTCACGAAAGATCAACGCTACGTCGAAGCCAACCCAGAGACGCGGTCCGAATTGGTTGTGCCCCTGAGTTATAAAGGCAAAGTGATTGGCGTACTCGATCTGGAGCATACGCGCCGCGGGTTCTTTACCGAAGAACACCAGCGCACCATGACGACTCTGGCAGCGCAGATCGCCATCGCGATTGAGAATGCACGCCTTTACGAGGAGATCGAGCGACAGGAACGCCGCCTGGAGCGCGATCTAGCCCTGGCTCGGGAACTGCAAGGCCGCCTCCTGCCCCAGACGAACCCAAAGATGGCTCACCTGGACTTAGCCGCGAAGTTTGTTCCGGCGCGCGCCATTGGCGGTGACCTATACGATTTCATCCCGTATTCGATGTCGCGGCTTGGCATCGTCATCGGCGACGTCAGCGGCAAAGGCGCACCGGCAGCCATTTACGCGGCGTTGGTGAGCGGAATCATCCGCTCGCATGCTCCCATTGAACCGGGCTCGGCCGAAATGCTTTCTGCGGTCAATCTGTCGCTGGCGGAGCGCCGCATTGAGGCACAGTTCGTCTCCATCATTTACGCCGTCTGGGACGATGAACATCGCACCTTGACGGTTGCGAATTCCGGGTTGCCGCGACCGGTCTTTGTCCATGGCGGCAAAAATGAGGTCATTGAAGCCACTGGCCTGCCGCTCGGCCTGTTCGACGAAGCCGATTACGACGAATTCACCTTCCGCATGAAACCGGGAGATATGTTCGTGTTCTTCAGCGACGGAATTCTCGACGCCCGCAACCGCAAGGGCGAACTTTTCGGTCGCGGGCGCGTCGAAAAAATTATCGCCGAATGCAGCAGCAAATCGGCCAGTTGCGTTGTGGATTCCCTTTTTAAAGCCGCCGCCGAGCATTCAGCAGGCGTGGAAACCTTTGACGATCAAACGGTCGTCGCCATGCGAGTGAAGAGCAGCGCGCATACCGCTCACAAGAAAAAATGACCTCCCGCAGTCAGAAGCCAGCAGCCCGACTACCTGGATTTGTCTACCGCGAGACGAAGCGCGGCATCTTGCGCCGAGGTGGACAATTCGTCTTGCACTGCGAGGACATGTTCCTGCCGAAACTGGCCGCGCAATATGGCACGCCGCTCTACGTCTATTCGTCGGCGATGATCCGCGAGCGTTATGACGCATTTGACGCCGCATTTCAAGGCGTACCTCATACCATCTGTTACTCGGTCAAAGCGAATTCGAACTTGAGCATCCTGCGCCTGCTGGCGAAAAAGGGATGCGGCTTCGATGTAGTCTCGGGCGGCGAACTGGAGCGCGTCCTTATCGCCGACCGGAAGGCTGCGAAGAAGGTCGTATTCTCAGGCGTCGGCAAAACGCGCGAAGAACTCACCGCAGCAGTGAAGGCGGGAATCTTCTTATTCAACGTGGAGAGCGAATCAGAACTGTGGGCTCTTGCGGAGTGCGCGGCACGCCTGCGGAAGACGGCGCCCGTCGCAATGCGCGTGAATCCCGATGTCGCAGCCGAAACGCATCCCTATATTTCAACCGGCCTGCACAAGCATAAGTTCGGAGTGCCGATTGGCGATGCGCGGGCGCTCTATGCCAAGGCTTCAGGCGCGCGGTACCTTGCGGTTCGTGGGGTCAGCGTTCACATCGGCTCGCAGATCACTGACGTCGCCCCATTCGGCGAAGCCATGGCGCGCGTGGCGGAACTGGTTCGCGACCTGCGCAACGACGGCCATCGCATCGACGCCATCGACGCAGGAGGCGGGTTGGGTATTGCCTACGAGAGCCCGAGCCCGATTGAATTCTCCGCGTATGCGGCTTCTTATGCACGTGCGCTAGCTGCACCTCTGCGCGGGCTCAACGTGCGGCTCCTGCTTGAACCGGGTCGCTCGATCATCGGCCCGTCAGGCGTTCTGGTGACGTCGGTGGTATATCGCAAGAAGAATGACGGCAAGCGATTCCTGGTGGTCGACGCCGCCATGAACGACTTGATTCGTCCCGCGTTGTACGGTGCTTATCACGAGATTGTGCCGGTCACGCAAAGTGAGGGTTCGATGGCGAAAGCCGAGGTCACCGACATCGTCGGCCCAGTCTGCGAGACCGGGGATTTCTTCGCGCGCGATCGCGAAGTGCCTTTGGTCGACGAGGGAGACCTGATCGCAATTCTGGATGCCGGCGCCTACGGAATGGTGCTCTCCTCGAACTACAATACCCGCCCGCGCCCTGCAGAAGTGCTGGTGTCTGGCAAGTCAGCCAAGGTGATTCGCCGGCGGGAAAAGTTGTCAGACCTGCTGCGCGCTGAACTCTAATCAAGAGCCGCTCGCGATCAGATCTGCCGTTCCCCCCACTTCAGCTTAGTCCGCAGCACGTGAAAGAAATCCGTCCCCGTGCGGAACAGACTTACCTGATGCTCCGACCGGCGGCAGCGTACGCGGTCTCCGTCGCGCAGATCGAGGCCGGGCTGACCATCCAGGCTGAGGTATGCAACTTCCTCTTCGCTGCGCAACAGAATCTCGATCTCCACCGAGTCCGGCACCACCAGCGGACGATGCGTCAGCGAGTGCGGGGCTACTGGGGTGATCACAAGCGCCTTCACCGTCGGCATGAGCACCGGCCCACCCGCCGACAGAGAGTACGCCGTCGAACCGGTCGGAGTGGCGACGATCATGCCGTCTGCCCGGTAACTCGAAACGAACGCCTTATCAATGTAGAGGTCGTACGTATTCAGCCGCGCGAGAGCAGTCTTGTTCACGACCGCATCATTGAAGACCAGGTAGCTGCCTCGAACCGTGTCGTTCCGCAGCAACTGGCACTCCATCAACGAGCGCTGCTCAACGGTCGCCCGTCCCTGCGTAATTGCCTCGAGCATGGGATACAACGATTGCAGCGGCACGTCCGTCAGAAATCCGAGCGAGCCAAGATTCACGCCGAGCAGAGGAACGTCCACCGCGGCCGTCACTCTCGCCGCTGACAGCAGCGTCCCATCGCCGCCCAGCACGATCACGAGATCGAGCGCCCGCGATGACATTTGCGCCCGCGGCACAACTTCCTGCCCATTTGTATACCCAGCAGTCGCCTCATCAATAATTACTTTGTAGCCATTCTCGCCGAGCCAGGTCACGAGGCCGGGAAGCAGTCGCGCAACCTCTGGACGATCCGGCCGCGAAATGAGCGCTGCGGTTTTCTTCACGGCTTCCTGGGAAGATGCTTGCGGGCTGGCCATTGGGATGTGAAAGGAAGATTGTACAGAATCTACCGTCTTAACCACAGCGGACACGGAGGAACACAGGGACCTAGAACACTCCGTACAGCAGGAACTCGCGATTGCCCTCGGCGCCGAGTATGGGCGACTCGATTACATCGGTCGTCACGGCGCCAAGACCCAACACCGCAGCTCTGACTTTCTCAACCGCTGCGAGTTGCGCGGCTTCATCGCGAACAATGCCGCCCTTGCCCACGTGTTCCCTTCCCGCCTCGAACTGCGGCTTGACGAGGACGACAATTTGACTCCCACGCCGCTCGTCTGGCGATTCAGGAAACCCAGCCTCCACCACGGCCGGCAGAACCAGGGTCGCCGAGATGAACGAGACGTCCATCACGACGAGATCCGTAACCTCTCCGATAGCATCCCGCGTCAAGTAACGTGCATTTGTCTTTTCCAGCAAGCGAACCTGCGGATTCTGCCGAAGCTTGAAGTCCATCTGCCCGTAGCCGGTGTCCAGGGCAATCACACGCGCCGCGCCACGCTGCAGCAGGCAATCGGTGAAGCCTCCGGTCGACGCTCCAACATCCAGGCAAACCTTCCCCGTCACATCAATCTTCCAGTTATCGAGAGCGTGCTCCAGTTTCAATCCGCCACGGCTGACGTACTTCAGATCCTCGCCCAGCAGACGGATCACGCAATCTTCCGCGACTTGCATGCCAGACTTCTCCAACTTCTGATCGTCCACCAGCACCTTGCCGGCAAGAACCAACGCCTGCGCGCGCTCGCGTGAGGCCGCGAGGCCACGATCCACCAAAAGTTTGTCGAGTCTGATTTTCAAAGAGATTTTTTCAAGAGATATTTCTCGCGGAAAGTTCTACCACGAAAGTGCCAGCACTCGCTTCTGTGCAAAGTGTTAAAGCATCTCTCAGTGAACCACTTACGACGATACTGTGCCCCTTTTCCACAAGATTTTCCACGAATATGTTGAAAACTTCGGTCCGCTGAGTGCGAGACAAGCACGTCCAGACCGTCGCGCCAACAACAAAAGCCGCCCAATCAAGGGCGGCCTCCTAATCTAACAAGAATTGCGAGCGAACTAGCCAGCAACTTCTTCCAACAACTTCTGATCTATGTCGAAGTTCGAATGCACGTTCTGCACGTCATCCTGATCTTCAAGGGCTTCCATCAGTCGGATCATGGTGTTGGCCGCGGCCCCCTCGAGCTTGATGTAGTTCTGTGGAATGAAGGCAACGCTTGAGGATACCGGTTCAATCCCAGCCTTCTTCACCGCTTCGAGCACGGTCTCAAACGCCGAAGGTTCCGTCAGAATTTCCCAGTTGTCGCCATCGTCGTTCAAGTCTTCGCCGCCGGACTCGAGAACGATGTTCATCAAGTCGTCCTCTTTCGCCACAGTCTTCGGAATGATAATGTCGCCCTTCTTGTGGAACATCCACGAGACGGCGCCAGCTTCGGCCATATTCCCGCCGTTCTTGCCGAAGACGTGACGGATTTCGCTCACTGTGCGATTACGGTTGTCGGTGTTGATGTCCAGCAATACGGCGACGCCGCCGGGCCCATAGCCTTCGAGCGAGAATTCTTCATAGGTAGCGCCGGGCAACTCGCCCGTGCCGCGCTGGATGGCTCGCTTGATGTTGTCGGCGGGCATGTTCTCGGACTTGGCCGCTAGAATGGCGCCGCGCAAGCGCGGATTGGTATCTGGATCTCCGCCACCGTTCTTCGCCGCGATGCTGATTTCCTTAATGAGACGGGTAAATATCTTGCCGCGCTTGGCGTCGAGCGCGCCCTTCTTGTGCTTGATTGTGGCCCATTTTGAGTGGCCGGACATGGTGAGACCTCGTATCTAAGGATCTTGGATGGCGCAGGAATCGCCTTCAGAGGAGATCACAAGATTACCCTCGTTAAACATGCAGGCGAATAGGGATTATAGCACGGAGCCATGGCCAGACTGAACCCTGAATCTTGTGTCCTTGCCACATTTTCCCGTGCCATAGTCCCTACACACTCTTGACTGTGCCCGCAATCGCACCTAACATTCCACCACGGCGCGCGCTCGTGTATTGAATTATGACTGGCCAGCTAGTGGGGCATTACCGGGTCCTCGAAAAAATCGGGTCAGGGGGGATGGGTGAGGTTTTTCGCGCACGCGACGAGCGCTTGGGCCGCGATGTCGCACTCAAGCTGATCCGGCCCGCTTCCGGCGGCAATCCTGACCATCTGCGCCGCTTCGAGCAGGAGGCGCGCGCGGCTGCCGCGCTAAACCATCCCAACATCCTCGCCATCTACGATGTCGGCTTCGAAGGCACCACTCCTTACATTGTCTCGGAGCTGCTGAAGGGCAAGACTCTGCGCCAGCGTTTTTCTGAGGGACCCATCCAAATTCCTGAGGCCACCGATTACGCTTTGCAGATCGTGCAAGGCCTCACAGCCGCTCACGACCGGCTCATCGTGCATCGCGACCTGAAGCCGGAAAACCTGTTTCTGACCGAGGACGCGCGCGTCAAGATTCTGGATTTCGGCGTCGCGAAATTGCAGGTTACGGCGGAAGAGAATCGCTCGATCGAAAGCCTGACGACCGTCACCAAGAGCGGAGCCGTGGTCGGCACCGTCGCCTACATGTCGCCTGAGCAACTTCGAGGCAAAGTGGTCGACCATCGCAGCGACATTTTCAGCTTCGGAGCGATTCTCTACGAAATGCTGACCTCCCGGCGCGCGTTTCGCGGAGAGACCGAAGTAGACACGATGACCGCCGTCTTGCGCGAAGAGCCCGCCGAAGCCAACTTGTTGGAAGCTGCAATCCCGCCCGGCTATCAGGACATCGTCAAGCACTGCCTCGAAAAGGACCCGGAGAACCGCTTCCAGTCTGCCAAGGACTTGGCTTTTGCGTTACAGACGCTTTCCGGTCCTTCGGGTCGAGAAATTCGTTTCCCGAGACCGCGGCGCGGGGTATCCCGAGTCATACCATGGGCGCTCGCAGCGGCGCTTGCTGCGACTATTTCTCTTCTGGCCATTATTATGCTGCGCCCATCGCCGCCTGCTCCGGTTTACCAACGGCTGACTTTTGAGGCAGGCACTATCTATTCCGCGCGCTTCGATCCCGACGGACTATCAATCGTCTACAGTGCCGCATGGAACGACAATCCGGCTCAGAGTTATTCCATTGTTGGAAAGTCTGTGGGAGCACAAACGCTCAACCTGGGCAACGCCAGTCTTCTGGCCATTTCGCGTAACCATGAGCTAGCTGTAGTGCTCCACGGCACGCCTACCGGGCAGCTTGAAATCGTGAACGGAATGCTCGCCAGCACGCCCCTGGCCGGCGGTTCTCCTCGTGAGATACTTCCCGACGTTCGCTGGGCCGACTGGGACGCATCCGGCCAGTTAGCCGTTGTTCGCGAAACGAACGATCACAGCCGTCTCGAATATCCGATCGGCCACCTGTTGTTTGAAACAACAGGTTGGATTAGCAGCATTCGTTTTTCTCCTCAAGGAGATAGCATCGCGTTCATGAATCATCCGGCGCTCTGGGACAATCGCGGGACAGTCTGCGTCTCGGATCTGGCTGGGCATGTCCGGACTCTCTCCAAAGAATGGGAGTCTGAGAATGGAGTTGCCTGGCGACCAGACGGTAAGGAAATCTGGTTCACGGCTACTGAGAAGGGTAACTACCTGAACTTGATGGCAGTGAACCTTTCTGGGCAGACGCACTCAGTCTTGAGGCTGCCTGTAGGTCTCATTCTGCAAGACATTGCTTCCGACGGCCGCGTGCTGACCACGTTGAAGTCTCAGCGGCTCGCCATGTCGTTCAGCGAACTAGGCAGCAAAGAAGATAAGGAAATCTCCTGGCACGATTGGAATGTCGCCAAGGAAATCTCGAGCGATGGCAAATTTGTCCTGTTCGAGGATTCCAGCGAAGCTGCCGGACGCGGTTATGCTGTCGCCGTGCGCCGGCTAGACGGCTCTCTCCCCGTGCGTTTGGGAGAAGGCAGCGTCGGTGGCCTTTCTCCCGATGGAAAGTGGGCCATCGCGATCTCTACCGACAAACCGACTCGAATCACTTTGCTGCCAATAGGCGCGGGCCAGCCGCGGCCGGTGCCGGTAACTGGCTTGGAAAACATTCAAAATGGATATGCGCGCTTTTTAACAGATGGGAAGAGAATCGCGGTCATCGGCAACGAATCGGGGCATGCGGCCCGCTGCTTTCTGCTGGACTTGGGTGGAACAAAACCTCAAGCCGTTACGCCCGAAGGCACATTGTGCGGGCCATCGTCGCCCGATGCACGGTTTATCCTTGGCATCGGTGTAAGCGCTGGAACCGCAATCTATCCTCTGGAAGGTGGCTCACGACGCGCGGTCGCACTCGCACCCAATTTCGAACCCGTGCAGTGGTCAAACGACGGTGTGTTCCTCTACGGGTATCATGCTGGCGAACTTCCTAGAAAGATTTACAAGGTCAACATCTCCACCGGGAAAGAAGCTGTCGTCCAGGAATTACGCCCAGGCGTACCGGCAGGAGTTGTTTCCATTTCTCCCGTGGTAGTGAGCCGCGATGGAACCCGCTTCGCCTACAGTTACAATGAGACGTTGTCGGTGTTGTACGTCATCTCCGGATTGCTCTAGCCCGAAGGGTCAGTCTTTCTTCAATCTAGAGATCCCGCGAAGCCAGCACGCACATAGTGGAAGAAGATGGAGGTCGATGTCTGCCCCTCCCCGAGAACGCCACGGTAATGCGGTAACCGTGTTCCGCGGTACACCAGACCGTCTCCCAGCGCCTGATGAACTGTGACTGTGCCGGTAGGACTCTCCAATCGAATCGGCCAGGGACTTTCCAGCGCAGGCTCAGGAGAAAAATCGAGGCACAGCGTAACGCTGAACTCGCATTGCTCACGATCGATATGCTTTTTCAATTCCGCGCCACTGAGGTAGGAAGCCATATAAACGTACGATGGCTTGAGCGGCTCGCCGGCAAGCGCACTCAGCGTGGTAGCAATCTGATGATGGAAGAAACGCGCAACCGGCTCGTTGTACGCTACGTACCGGCGGGCACTCTGGCGATCACCCAGTTGAATCGCACCTGTGCGAATGAGATAGCGATAGTAACGGCGCAACGCAGCCACGTGGAATGGGTGGATCAGGTTCGTGAGCGGCGCGTATCCCTTGCCTTGAAAATAGGGGGCTGATCCCTCAACCGCCTTTTTCCATTCACGACGGCGTAATTCGGCATGATTGTCAGAGACTAAGACGCCTGCGTGTGACAAGACGGTGCATGTGGTCGCAGGCAGAGCCGAGGGCATAGTTTTCCCAGTACGAAGAGCACGAATTGCGGCCTCAAGTTCTGGACCCAGCCAGAACGGACGCAGGCTTCCTGTGGCCGGATCTCTCACCCATGCGATGGTTCCTTGCAGGGAAAATCCGGAAACCAGTTCCCTCACGGACTCAAGCGCCGGGGGCAGTTGTCCGGCTGGACAGAAGATGCAATCGGGATTGAGGAACAGATGCGATTGCGCCTTTTCGCGAAGACGCAATTGCGCTAAGGCAGGCTGCGGAATCAGGTGCAGAGGCAACTCATCGAGCAAGCAGTGGAAGCGACCAGGCGGAAGCGTCGAGGCATAAGTCTGCCGCGACGCTTCGCCCATCAGAGTCGCCATCCATGCTAGCCAGGCCGAGTTGTCTACCGACGAAGCCATCCGTTGAGAGTAAAGCGGCTGTCGGCGAAGAGCTGCGAGGGACACTTCACCGGGGTGATTTCATGCAGCAACTCGCAGGGGAAGAAAACGATCTGGTTCTGCTGCGGTACGATCGTGTGGTAACTCCCTTCGCTGACGTAGTTCTCTCCTTCGAGGCGCGCGTCGTGGATTCGCAGTTCTCCACCCTCGAACTGCTTCGGTTCCCTTTGGAAGAAGTAGACGAAAGTGAGGTTTCGCGAAGCCACCGGATCGCTGTTGTTATCGCTGTGGAAACGGAAGAAGTCTCCGTCGTTGCTTGCGGTGACCTGGACCTCAACTCCGGCGATGGGAAACTCTTCCATCTTGAGTTTCTCGAGAACCTGCGGCAACACGGCCTTGATCCGCTCGAGCATCAGATCCTGATGCTGCACAAGGTCCATGAGAACGCGGGAGCGGCGGTGTTCGTAGTTGACGACGCCACCATCCGCCACGGGAGATACAACCTCGCTGACGCTGAAGTCGGCGACATGTTCGATCGTGAATTGTGTGAGTTCCTCAAGTTCCTGCGGAGCGAGGAATTCGTCGAGAACAACGCAGTGCGCCGGCAAATGAGTTGGCCGCTCTAAGACGGCCGCCTTCGTCTCTCCAATGACAGTTCGGTCGCTCGTGCCGCGCGGCGGTTGCGGATCAGGCGGCAGCGGCGCAGAGCGCGGAGGTTGCGGCGACTCCGGCTGTTTGTGATGAGGTGGTCTGCGAGGTAGCGGAGGACGCGGCGGCTGCGGATCGGGTGGCATCGGCGCACCACGCGGGGGCTGCGGGTCGGTTTTCATTTCCGCAAGGGGCTGAGTGGCCGAAATCGCATTGTCACTGAGGATGCGCTCGACGATGCTTTCGCCGAGGACAGCGAATGCGCGCTGCGCGACAGTCTCACCCACAGCGGACGCAATGACTGACCTGACGGCTTCTCGAGTTTCTGGGCTTTCTGCAGTTGCCGTCTTTGCATGCTGCAGCAATGCGGCCAGCAGCGCGCGCTCTTGCGCGTTGAGAATCCGCTCATCCTGCATCAAGGTAGATGAAAAGGAATCGAGAATCTGCTTCGGTGTCATTAGAGACACGCCTCCCTGCGTGTGCTTGCGAAATAACACAACAAGGTTCTTGGAGCCGCACTTACAGGGGAAGAACGAGAAAGATATAACGAATCCTGTTAATAACCTAGAAAAATTTCTGGAGACGAATAACTCTAACTACCGGGTAGCCATCGCACCAACCATTGACTGGAATATCTTCAGTCCGTCTATGCCGCCTAACTCCGGTTCAGCAGAGCGCTCAGGATGAGGCATCATGCCGACCACATTACCTCCAGGACTGCATATGCCAGCAATGTTGTCCAATGAGCCATTTGGACTAGCCGCCGGGGTGATCTCTCCGGTGGGCGAAGAGTAGCGGAAGATGATCCGGTTATCCCGACGCAATTCGTCGAGCGTGGCGGCATCGCAGAAGTAGTTACCATCCATGTGTCCGATGGGGATGGTCAGCACTTCTCCTTTAGTGCATGCATTGGTGAACGGAGTTTCGACATTTTCTACGCGTACTTGCACCGGCTTGCAAACATACTTGAGACCGACGTTGCGCATCAGCGCTCCCGGCAACAGGCCTGATTCACAGAGGATCTGGAAACCGTTGCAAATGCCAAGTACTAATCCATCGCCAGCGGCGAATTTGCGCACGGACTCCATGACGGGAGAAAACTTGGCGATCGCTCCGGTACGAAGGTAATCGCCGTAAGAGAAGCCTCCGGGAACGATCACAGCGTCACAGTTTTCGAGGTCGTGCGATTCGTGCCATAGGAAGGTCACCGGCTGTTTGGCCACGCTCTGGATGGTCCAGTGGGCATCGTGATCGCAATTCGAACCGGGGAAAATGATGACGCCGAATTTCATTTGGGGCCCTCGTCTTAGGGATTTGTGGGTAGTCTAGCATGGACGGCAAAGACGGACTTACGACATCCGCAGTCTGACATTTTCAGTCAGGTTCCTCAGCCACGGGAAGAAATTCCGGCGCTCAGATGCGCGGACGTCTTACCGTCCGCCCTGTGAAAATCTCCCCGGGAAACCACTCCACAACACTCTCCGATCTCTCAATTCGAACCGTTCTGTGCAGGAAAAAACGCCGATTTGGAGGTAGCCTCTTCCCACCCTTCCGAGAAACCTTGACTTGGTGCGGGGTTTGCAAGAATGCTCCGCAAAATCTTGAGCCACCAAGGTTTACAGGCCAAAATCTTGAGAACACAGCACTTAGCAAGTCATTCCGGCCTTTTTGGCCCCACTATGATTTTGCTTTTTTGAAAAATCGGGGGCAAGGCCGGAGATCAAAGTGGCTGAGAAACCTTTTGGCAGAGGGCCAAGAGCGGAACGACTGGATACTCCTCACTTTTCCTTTCACAGACTCAGTAACTTCAGTGGGGAGGCTAGTTGTCATTCGCTGTCCCAGGGGACGACATCGGAGGTGTCGCCGAAGTGCGATCTAGCGTATGGACACAGCTTATCTTTAAGGGTTCTATTGCGACCGGGATGCGACCGGGATTTTCTTGACACAAGGGGGCGGGAGCGATATTCTCGCCAGCCATAAGTAGCGCGCCAACAATCCGGTGTAGCTTGGCACCGCGGTGATCAACGGCCTCCGCTTTCCCCCTTCAGGCCTACGAACTCTGCGGCACAAGAATCCCCACAGGTGAACTGCGCCATGTCGACTCGTCGTCGGTGTCTCTCGTATCTGTTCGCTTGCATCATGATTCTCGCTGCAGTTGCGAGTTTCTCCACCACCGCATGGGCGGTAGGCTTCCAGCAGGTTTCTCCGGATGAACTGAAGATGACTGCGGAGCCAAAGGCTCCCGGGGCACCCGCCATCATCCTGTACCGCGAAGTGAATCGCGATGACCGTGGCCAGACGGCGCACGAGGATGTGTACTTCCGCATCAAGATTCTGACGGAAGAAGGCCGGAAGTATGCCGACGTTGAAGTTGAGTATTCGAAGGAGCTAGAAAACATCGTCAACATTCACGCCCGAACCATCAAACCGGACGGCTCCATCGCCAACTTCAGCGGCAAGGCTTTCGATAAAACGATCGTCAAGGCTCGTGGCGTGAAATACCTGGCTAAAACCTTTACGCTTCCCGATGTGCAAGTAGGAAGCATTCTCGAGTACTACTACACCAACGACCTCAGTGAGCATTTCGTCTTGAACTCGCACTGGATCCTCAGCAACGAACTGTTTACCAGAAAAGCGAAGTTCACGCTCAAGCCCTACGACGGCGACAACCCTCCAATGAATGTGCGCTGGACGTGGCATGCGTTGCCTGCCGGGACAGCGCAACCGGCGGATGTAAACCACTTGATCTCGCTCGATGTGATTGATGTTCCTGCGTTCCAGACCGAGGATTTCATGCCTCCGGCGAACGAAATGAAGTCGCGGGTCGATTTCATCTACAGCGATGAAATATTCGAAAAAGACGCAGACCGATACTGGAAGAAGGTGGGCAAAAGGCTCAACGATCGCATGGAGAGCTTCATCGGCAAACGCAAAGCGATGGAACAAGCGGCAGGAGAAATCGTTGTACCGGGCGATTCCCCGGAGGTCAAACTACAAAAAATTTACGCCCGCGTGCAGAAGGTCCGCAACACGTCATTCGAAGCAGAAAAGACTGAACAAGAGCTAAAGCGCGAAAAAGAAAAGGAGCCCACTAACGTCGAAGAAGTCTGGAAAAGGCAATACACGGACGGCCGCGATCTAACCTGGCTCTTTCTCGGACTGGTTCGCGCAGCCGGATTTGAAGCCTCGGGTATGTGGGTAGCAGACCGCCGTAACTATTTTTTCAATCCTGTGAGCATGGACGTGAACCGGTTGGACGAAAACATCGTGGTCGTAAAGCTCAATGGCAAGAACATCTTCTTCGATCCTGGGATGGCGTTCATTCCATACGGCATGCTGCCCTGGAGCGAGACCGGGGTGAACGGGCTGAAACTCGATAAGGATGGCGGATCGTGGCTGCAGACAGAGCTTCCCGATAGCACACGTTCACAGGTGCTGCGGAAAGCAGAGTTGAAGCTAAACGACACGGGTGAACTCGATGGCAAAGTGACGGTAACCTTCACGGGGCTTGAGGCGGCATGGCGCCGTCTGGAAGAGCGCCTGGCGGACGATGCTGAACGCAAGAAATACATGGAGGACGAACTCAAAGGGTCCGTTCCAGTTGGGTGCGAGGTGGAACTGACCAATCAGCCTGACTGGAAGAGTTCGTCATCTACGCTGGTTGCGGAGTACACGCTCAAGGTACCGGGCTGGGTCTCAGGAGCAGGTCGCCGCGCCCTGATGCCGGTGGGACTGTTCAGCGCCACAGAAAAGCATCTGTTCGATCACGCCGAGCGGGTGCAGCCGATTTATTTCACGTTTCCGTTCCAGCGCTCGGACGATGTGACGATTGAAATGCCGCTAGGTTGGCAAATCTCGACCACGCCACCGGCAGAGAAGCAGGATCAGCACGTCGTGGCCTACACCTTGCAGGCCGAGAATAACAAAGGCACTCTGCACTTGAATCGTTCATTAAGTGTGGATCTCCTGTTGCTGGACACGAAGTACTATGCAGCATTGCGCAGTTTCTTCCAAGGGGTGAGGACAGCCGATGAACAACAGGTCATATTGCTACCTGCGGGAACAAGCGCCGGGAATTAAGTGGAGCGGGATGCGAATCCTGCTGTGCGCGGCCCTGTGCGCGCTCGCTGCTCCGCGTCTCGCCCAGGCGGGTGATGCTCCGGCGTGGATGCACGCCGTCGCGACGGCGACCCTTCCGGCCCATGACGAAAAGACAGATGCGGTTCTGCTGTACGAACAGAGAACCGTCAATGTGCAATCCGCGGATAAGATCAAAACGCAGGTTCGCGTGGTTTACAAGATTCTGCGACCCAGCGGGAGAGACTACGGGTTTGCCAGCGTTCCCTTCAATGCACATAGCAAAGTGAACGGCCTTCGCGGATGGTGCATTCCAGCGCAGGGCAAGGATTATGAGGTAAAAGACAAGGAGGCGATGGAGATATCTCTTCCCAAGATCGAAGGCAGTGACCTGATCACAGACGTGAAGGAAAAGGTGTTGCAGATACCCGCTCCAGATGTTGGCAACGTTGTAGGATACGAATACGAAGAGGACGAGCAGCCGCTCGTGCTGCAAGATGTGTGGGACTTTCAACGCGAGATTCCAGTGCGCGAGACGCACTACTCGCTGCAACTGCCGGTGGGATGGGGGTACAAGGCGTACTGGATCAATTATCCCGAAACCAAGCCTACCGAGTCGGGAACGCAACTGCAGTGGACGGTCGGCGACGTAAAGGGTATTCGGCAGGAAGCGGAGATGCCTCCTCTTAATGGGATCTCTGGCCGAATGGTGGTTTCATTCTTCCCGCAGGGTGGCGCCTTGACGCGCGGCTTCACGAATTGGCAGGAAATGGGCGCCTGGTATGGAGGCCTTACCTCCGGACGCCGCGATGCTTCTCCTCAAATTAAACAGCAGGTCGCCACTCTCACATCGGCGTCCAGCACTCCGCTCGACAAGATGAAGGCTCTGGCGCAGTTTACGCAGCACGACGTGCGCTACGTCTCGATCCAGTTGGGGATCGGCGGATTTCAACCGCATCCTGCGGCCGATATCTTTGTCCACCGCTATGGCGACTGCAAGGACAAAGCGACGCTGATGAGTTCGATGCTGAGCCAGATCGGCATTGACTCGTACTATGTCGTCATCAACGTTGAGCGGGGCGCGGTAGTCCCGGAAATGCCCGCCAATATTGCGGCCTTTAATCACGTTATCCTGGCCATCAAATTACCGCAGAACGTTGCGAGTCCCTCGCTTACGGCCACGGTGCAACACCCACGATTGGGGACACTCCTCTATTTCGATCCGACGAATGAACTGACACCATTCGGAGAGATCGGAGGGTATCTCCAATCGAACTACGGATTGCTCGTAACCCCAGATGGCGGGGAGTTGGTCGAGCTGCCGAGGCAGGCCACGGCCATGAACAGCATTCAGCGCACGGGAAAGCTGACGCTTGATTCTACGGGTACACTCACCGGGGATGTCAGTGAAACGCGGGTGGGAGATCGCGCATGGTCGGAACGGGGCCGCTTGCGGGCGGTCAACAAGAACACCGAAAAGGTTAAACCCATCGAAGATCTGCTCGCCGGATCGCTATCAATTTTTCACATCACGCACGCCACCATCGACAATCTCAACCAGACAGACCAGCCCTTCGGCTTCCACTACTCGTTCGAAGCACAAAACTATGCCAAGAATGCAGGTGGCCTCCTTCTTGTACGCCCACGCGTGCTGGGAATTAAGTCGAGCGGATTACTCGAAACGAAAGAGCCGCGCAAGTTCCCCATTGAGTTTGAAGGACCGTCGCGCGACACCGATGCATTCGAGATCACAATTCCGGCAGGTTACGTGGTGGACGATGTGCCTCCTCCGGTGGATGCCGACTACGGCTTCGCCAGCTACCACTCAAAGACTGAGGTGAAGGGGAACACGATCCAGTACAGCCGCACCATGGAAGTGAAGGAACTCAGTGTGCCGGTGGCCCGAGCCGATGAACTGAAGAAGTTCTACCGCATCATTGCCGGCGACGAACGCAACAACGTGGTTTTGAAGTCGGGATCGAAGTAACCCGATGTTGGAGCTACTGAGGAACTTGGGGAAGAGGGACTGCGTCTGAGTCTTGCGGCACCAGCAGTGACGGGGGGACCACCGGTTGCGCGGTCTGGCTGCTTTGTGCGGCCGTCTGCGACGCGTTACCGGTATAGGTTTGCGGTGGGTACCCTTTGGCCTGGACGATGGACCAGTGCCACTCCTCGCCTGCAGCGAGGTCCAGGTTCAAGGGAGCGCTGAAGACCGTTCTTGCGAATGGTGGCGCGGCCGCCCTCATCCGATAAATCACGGTTACATCTGGCTTCTTCTCGGGGCGAACGTCCGATTCCTGCAAATTGGTGGATGCCGGCAAGAACTTCGCCGTGCCGTAGGACGCCCCGATCGGCATCAAGCCATCTGATAGTGACGCGTCCCTAGGTTCGTTCTTCCTGACCACCATCAAGGCGACTGCAACCTCACTGACGTGCCAGTCCGTTCCGTTAATCAGGGTAACCGTTAGCGCATCTCCTTCGATGGTGGCAGGCCCCTCCAGTTTCTCCATTTCGTTCAGAGGAAGCTCCATCTGGGCATACTGCGTGGAAAGGAGCGTCTTCGCATTGGCGGTAAATGAGAGGCTGCACGTCACGTCGGGCGCGGAAATCTGAAAGCCTTTGCTTTCTCCTGTCATCTGAAACTTGAGGGCGGCGCTTTGGGCGTGGCGGCTCTCCGCCTGATTCATCACCTGCGAGAAATTGTCATCGTCGATGACGCCCTGAGACGGAGGAGTCTTTTTGTTGCGCAGGCTGCGGGCGACGTCACCGAGCGGAGTGTCGTTGGGATCGCCCTGAGCAAGCAGGCGAGCGGGCAGCATCACGAGCAGCAGCGCAGGCAAGGCCAGAGCGAGTCGAATTTTGTGTTGGCGCAACATGAACGCACTGACTCAATCGCAAACGGCACTCAGGAAAATGCAGTAGATCATTCCTGGAGAGAACGCCGCTAAGTCAATTGTATGGAGAGAAGGAAGCAACGGGGCGGAGGCGGGCAAACCTTGGTAATAGTACTTTGGGGAGGAGGAAGCAGTGGGCGCGCGCTGACGAAATGGAGGCGCAACGGGGCGCGCGCCCAAGCCCTGAAAAAACTTGATCTACAAAAGGCCCTGAGACCGAAACCGAGTAACTGGGTCCGCTACTGGCTGCCGCCGGAAAATCCAGCGAGCCACCGCAAAGCCAATTGCTGCATAGCACAGATGCATCATTTTCATATACACCCCCCAATTCGGATCGGCTTCGTTTTGATCCTCAGGGGAGGAACATCATCTCTATCGGCACAATAGCAATGCGCTTGAGAGTCAACAAGGCCCAACAGTGCCATCGAAGTGGCACGGAAGTAATAGGGGTAACACTGAAAAACAACAGCCGGGAGAAAAGCTCTGCGCTAAGCAGGTTTCTCCCGGCCGTTGTAAGGTGGGTAGGATCAGTGGGCTGAAATGGGTTCCTCAGCGGAGCGGCCCGCGGGTGGAACCACGACGGTCGACAAACTGCCTTCTGCCGCGAGTTTTTGGAACGCCGCCAGGTCACGGCGCTGCAGGTCTTCCCAACGAGCCAGCAGTTCCCCGCTCTGCCGCTTTAGCTTTTCGAATTGCTGTTGCTCGGCTTCGGTCGGAGCCGAGTCGGCGGTACCTACGTCCATGGCGAGATAGGCCAGCTTCGCGTCGAGTTGCGGCGGGTAGGCGAGCGAGTCTTCGTTGGCGCTGATGGTGAGGTTGATCAGGTCCTCGCGGACAGCTACGAGTTTCTTCTCAAGCTCATCGGCCGCAGCGGTGATGGTTTTGGCACCCGCATTCTCCGGCAGGCGTCTCTTCAAGCCGGATAACTGCGAGCGCACGTCCTGGATCTGATTGACCGTATCGTAGACGCGGCTGAGTTCGTCGCGAGTTTGGATCAGCAGATTGAACTGCTGCTCCAGATCGGCCTGACTGACGTTCACTCGGGGATCAAGTTTCAAATCGAAGGCAGCGGTCTGGGTCTGACTGCCGACGGTGAGCCGAACCTGGTAGTGTCCCGGAACAGCTACGGGGCCGCGCGCGCCGGCGCCGTATTCCCAGAGGTAATAACCGGGAACGTGACGGGCTTCTTCGTAGCGCAGATCCCAAACAAAGCGGTTCAATCCGGCATCCGGCTTGATCTGCTTTTCGGGCTTCTTGTCGTCGGGATCGAGCGGTTCGTCGAGCGTGTTGAATTCCGCGCTCGAATATTTGCGGATTACGCGACCGGACGCATCGAGGATTTCGAGTTTGGCTTCGGTCTCTGCCTTGGGCGCATCTTTCAGGTAGTAGTAAATTACGGCTCCGGCAGGAGGATTCTGGCCCGTGCGCTTTGACGGATGATGGTCTCCCCCGGCCCCGGCTTGAATGCGATACGCGGTCGCAGGGGAGTAGAGGAAGGCGTCTTTCTGGGCGATGTCGTCGCTGAACTGGCGGAGAGGGGTGACGTCGTCGAGGATCCAGAAAGCGCGGCCGTGAGTTGCGACCACCAGGTCGTTGTCCTTGATGACCAGGTCATGCACGGGAGTGGTGGGAAGATTCAACTTAAGAGGCTGCCACTTCGCGCCGTCATTGAATGACACGAAGACGCCCTGCTCAGTTCCGGCGTACAGCAGTCCGCGCTTTTTAGGATCTTCGCGCACGACGCGGACAAACGTTGTTTCGGGAATGCCTTGTCCCAACTTCGTCCAGGTCTTGCCGTAGTCACTGGTCTTGTAAATGTAAGGATGCAGATCGTCGAACTGATGACGATCCACGGCCACGTACGCGGTGCCGGCATCGAAGGGGGAAGGATCAATCTGGCTGATCCGGCTCCACTCCGGCATATCTTTGGGAGTGATGCTGGTCCACGTTTTGCCTTCATCCTGGGTCAGGTGGATTAGGCCGTCGTCAGTGCCGACCCAGAGTTGGCCCTTCTTGAGAGGAGATTCGGCCAAAGCAAAGATCGTGTCGTAGTACTCGGTGCCGGAATCGTCGAGAGTAATGTCTCCACCTGAGACCTTCTGCTTCGCCTTGTCGTTTCGAGTCAGGTCAGGACTAATGGCCTGCCAGTGCACCCCCCCGTCGGTGGTCTTAAACAGGCGCTCGCCCGCGTGGTAAAGCGTGTTGGAATCGTGCGGAGAGAGCATGACGGGTGCGGTCCACTGGAAGCGGTGCTCCAGGTTCGCGGCGCCATGTGCGTCAGACAGGTCAGGTTGCACAGTGATCGCCTTCACCTGCCCGATGTGTCTGTCGTATCGGGTGATATTTCCCTGATAGTCGGCGGCATAAACGACGTTCGGGTCGCGCGGATCGGGCGCAATGTAGCCCGCTTCGCCTCCGCCCACGTCGTACCAATTGGTACGGTCAATGGAACCCTCGTCGCTGCGGCTGGCGATTGCCACCGTACCGCTATCCTGCTGCGGCCCGTACACGCGGTAAGGCGTCGCCGTGTCGGTAATGACGTGGTAGAACTGGGCCGTCGGTTGATTATCCTGGAGTGTCCAGTTCTTGCCGCCGTCAAGCGTCACCGTAACTCCGCCGTCGTTCGAGGCGATCATGCGGCGCGTGTTCATCGGATCGATCCAGAGTCCGTGATTGTCGCCGTGCGGAACTCTGATGCGATTGAACAGGTGGCCACCGTCGGTTGATTTATACGACTCGACGTTCATGATGTAGAGAACGTTCTCGTCGCGCGGGTCGGCGATGACATGCATGTAGTACCAGGGCCGCTGCCATAGACTGTGGCTCGGGTTCACGAGTTGCCAGGATTCGCCGCCATCATCGGAGCGATAGAGCCCTCCATCAGGATTGTGAGCTTCGATCAACGCATAGACGCGGTCAGAATTGGAGGCGACCGCTACGCCGATTTTTCCGTACGGTCCTTTGGGCAGGCCGTGTTCTTCGAGGTGTTTCCACGTCGTGCCACCATCGTTGGAGCGATACAGGCCGCTGCCCGGACCACCGCTGGTCATGCTCCACGAAGTGCGCCGAGCCTGCCAGAGCGCGCCAAAAAGAATGTTCGGGTTATGGGGATCGAACGCGACGTCGATGCCACCCGTGTTTTCGTCCTTGTAGAGAACCTTCTCCCAAGTTTTGCCGCCGTCGGTCGTGCGGAAGATGCCCCGCTCCGTGTTCGGGCCGTAGGTGTGGCCGAGGGCGGCTACAAAAGCGATGTCGGGATTGGTCGGATTAATAATGACTTTGCCGATGGCGCGCGAGTCGTGGAGACCAACGTTCTTCCACGTTTTGCCGCCGTCGAGCGACTTGTAAACACCGTCGCCGTGCGAAATGTTGCCGCGAATGCAGGCTTCGCCCGTCCCCACATAGAGGATGTTGTGATTCGAACTCGCGACCGCGATGCTGCCGATCGCGGAAGAGCCTTCCTTGTCAAAAACGGACGACCAGGTCATTGCCCCGTCGGTGGACTTCCAAACTCCGCCGCCCTCCGCACCGAAATAATAAGTAGTCGGATCACCGGGGATTCCGGCAGCGGCCAGCGAACGCCCGCCCCGAAACGGTCCGATCATGCGGTACTTCATTCCCTTGAAGGCCTTCTCCTCTGGTTTGGCGGACTCCGTGGTTTCAGCGTCGCCCTCGGCGGGAGCAGCAGGCTTGGCGGCCGCGGTTTGTTGCGACGGCTTGACCGCTTTCGATTGGCGTTCTGGCTTGGCCTGGGCGAGCCCTAGCGTGGTAAGCAGGACGACGAATGTGACGACGACAACTAATTGGGCGATAAACGATATGTTCCTACGAAGGCTATTTGGGCCGACCATGTTCAAGGTGATCTCCGGGGAAGAAATGGGCAATCTGCATATGTTAATCCTGCAGAGGCTGGCTGGAAAGGGCATGGGACATTCTGGGTGGAGAAAAGCAGGTTCCTCGCGCAATAACCCTGCCCAGCGGAATAACAGATTCAAGCTTTCCAGAGTGCCCGAGAGAATTGATTTTCAGTCACAGAGTCCGTAGCACTGACTATTTCTTTGATAGCAAGATCTTCTTAGCGGCTTCCAGTTCCTTGCGCTTCGCGTCGTCTACCTTGGGATAGTCGAGGTCCAGGGACTCCAGCGTGTCAACGACCACCGTAGAAATGACCAGGCGCGTGAACCATTTATTGTCGGCGGGCACCACGTACCACGGGGCATGCTCGGTCGCGGTATTGCCAATCATGTCTTCGTACCCCGCTTGATAGTCGTCCCAATACTTACGTTCGTGGATGTCGCCAGCCGAGAACTTCCAATTTTTTTCGGGCTCTTCGAGTCGCGCCAGGAAGCGCCGCTTTTGCTCTTTCTTTGAGACATGCAGGAAGAATTTTCGGATTACCGTCCCGCTGCGCGCCATGTGGCGCTCAAAGCAGCGGATGTCTTCGAAACGTTCCTCCCAAATATTCTTGCCGACTAACGACGACGGCGTTCTCTGACCCTTGAGAATCTCCGGGTGAACCCGGACGATGAGCACCTCTTCGTAATAAGACCGGTTGAAGATTCCGATGTGCCCGCGTTCGGGTAAGTCGCGGGTGGTGCGCCACAAAAAGTCGTGTTGCAGTTCGATTTCAGACGGTGCCTTGAAGGAATAAACCTGGCATCCCTGCGGATTCACCCCCGACATAACGTGCTTGACCGCACCGTCTTTTCCAGCCGCATCCATCGCCTGAAAGATCAAAAGAAGCGACCAGTTGTTCTGCGCGAAGAGTTTGTCCTGCAGTTCGGCAGTGCGCAGAACTCCCTTCTGCAACGCCTCGTTCGCGTGCTCTTTCGATCGCCAATGTCCAGTGTCGGCTGGATCGAAGTCTTTGAGGCGAAAATGTTTCCCGCTCTCGACGCGGTAGGTGTTGGCCAGTTTGTCTACTTTCATTTTGAAAGACTCCGTCAAATTGAAGGTTTCGTCTGAATACTGACGATAACAATTCTGCGAAGGGTTGTCTCCTAATCGTGCGCGGCCGGCGGCGACGTCCCAGCGATGTGACTGTGATGATACGATTACGGGACGTACAGCAACCCGCGACTGTTACTGCAGATCGCGGTGTGCGGTCAAATTCCTTAACGGAGTTTTCTCATGAAGGCTCTTCCCCTTGTCGGAGTATTGCTGCTGGTCTTGGGAATCTTGTCGTTCGTCGTACCGGTGCCGACGCACGAGAATCATGGACTGAAGATCGGCGACGCCAAGATCAGCGTGCAGACGGAAAACACCGAAAAGCTACCGCCAGCGGTAGGAATTGTGCTGGTCGCGGGAGGCGTCGTTGCCATGATTCTCGGACTCCGCAAGGCTTAGTTTCTACCTCCAACTCTGCCGAGGCTTCTATTGTTCGAATCCGAGTTTCTCACGCATTCCAAGGAAAGCATTGAACTCTATTCGCGACTGATCGCGCAAACAGCCCAGATCGTTTGCGAGTCGTTGCCGCGTAAGCCGTATTCGGGCAAAACTCCTTCGGCACTTGCTGCTCTGGTTACAAATGACTTTCTTCCGGACGCGGAATCCTCTTCTGAACAGGTCGCCCGCACGCTGCGCACAGTCGTGGCGAATTCAATTGCCGTAACCCATCCCAACACCGCGGCGCACTTGCATTGTCCGCCTCTTCTTGCGGCTCTGGCGGCCGAGGTAGTAATCAGCATGCTGAATCAGTCGATGGATTCGTTCGACCAGGCGCCCATCGCCACAGTTGTCGAGCAGAAGATGATTCAGTGGCTATGCAACGAGATCGGCCTGCCGGCGACCGCCGATGGAACCTTCACGACCGGCGGCTCTCAATCCAACTACATGGGGTTGTTGTTAGCGCGCGATTGGTTTCTGCAGAAACACCTCAATTGGTCTGCGCAGAAATCTGGGCTGCCGGAAGACGCTCGGCGACTACGCATTTTCTGTTCTGAAGTTGCCCATTTCACTGTGGAGAAATCCGCGTCGCAGTTGGGATTGGGGAGCGACTCCGTCGTCCGCGTCGCTGTCGATGATCGGTTTCGCATGAATCCTAATTCGCTTCATGACGCCCTGGAGGGGGTTCGGGCCCAAGGTCTGATTCCGATGGCGATTGTAACAACGGCCGGCACTACCGACTTCGGTTCGGTCGATTCGCTGCCAGAGGCGGCTTCCCTGGCCCGTGCGGCCGGAACGTGGTTGCATGTGGATGCCGCATACGGCGGGGCATTGCTGTTTTCTCATCACCATCGCGCCAAGGTACAAGGAATCGAGCAGGCTGATTCGATAAGCGTCGACTTCCATAAGCTATGCTGGCAACCGATCCCGTGCAGTGCGTTTTTTCTGCGCGAGGCTAGAAACTTTGATTCGATCAAAGTACACGCGGATTATCTCAACCCCGAACTGCACGAGGACGAGGGCATTCCCAACCTGGTGACGACTTCCCTGCTCACCACGCGTCGCTTTGATGCACTGAAATTGTGGATTTCGTTTCAGACGCTAGGACGCACCAAACTCGCCGCCATGATTGACCGAACGCTTGCGTTAGCGGCACACGCAGCGGAAACCGTTCGGAATACGCCGCAACTCGAACTCATGTGCGATCCACAATTGAGCACGGTTGTGTTCCGCTACGTCCCGTCAAAGCCGAAGCTTGATGCAGATCAATTAAACTTCACCCTTCGGCAGGCGCTATTCGATCAAGGACTCGCTGTCATTGGGCACACGCGAGTGCGCAACCGCCAGTGCCTGAAGTTCACGTGCATGAATCCAGTGACGACGGAGGATCAACTGGAGGGCCTCATCAATACGATCGTTGCTGAGGGGGAAAAGATTGAATCCGCGCCGTAGCATCCTTGGTAGTGTTGTAGCTTGGCTTGCACGATGGTGGATAAGAGTGAAATCCCTTCGCGCTTCCGCTCAGGGCAGGCTCTTCGCTACGCCTGAAATGCGGCTAAGTTCACGATGACACCGTTGCATTAGATTACGAACTCACCTCAACAGGCTTCGCGCTCACGGTTGGCAGCTTTGCCTGTTGCCAGGCATCGAATCCTCCAATCACGTTGACAACGTTCTTGAAACCAGCGCGTTGGAGCAGGCTGCCTGCAATCACGCTGCGATATCCGCTCTTGCAGTGCACGGCGATGGGCAGGTCGCGATCCATTTCGGGCGCCGAGACGTTGAAATTATCGAGTGGCCACCAGGTTGCGTTCTCGATGTGTCCGGCTTCCCACTCGGGCGCGCGGCGCACATCGAGAACCTGCAATTCGCCCGACTGCAAACGTGCCTCGAGATCAACCACCGAGATCTGAGCAAGAGTTCCAATCGGAAGCCCGGCCTGCTTCCAGGCATTGACACCACCATGCAGATATCCATCGAGGACTTCAATTCCCACGCGCGCCATGCGAAGCCGGGCCTCCTCTAATTGCTCGTCCGTTGCGGCGATCAATACCGGGTGGGCCGTCAATCCGAGCACGGTCCCAGCCCACGAGGCAAACTGCCCAGACAGGGCGATGTTCACCGAGCCCGGAACGTGTGCCGCGGCAAATTCATCGTTGGGCCGCACATCGAGGGCGAGTGCGCCATTCTCCAGCATCGCGTTTAACTCAGCCGGGGTAAGGGCGCGAAGCGGCGGCAGTTCTGACAAAGCCGTGGCACCAGTGCGGTTGATCTCGGCATCCTTCGAAAAATATTCCGGGCGCGCGGGCAGATTGCTGGTCAACTGCGCAACGAAGTCTTGCCTGCTCTTGATTTGCAACGCATAGTTGGTCAGGCGTTCCGTGCCGATGGTGGAGGAGCGATCGGCCCGCATATTTTTTCCGCAGAGTGAACCTGCTCCGTGAGCTGGATAGACGAGAACGTTGTCGGCGAGTTTCATCAGCTTGTTGTGCAAGCTGTCATAGAGCAAGCCGGCGAGTTGTACGGGAGTATGTTTTGGCGACAAATCGGGGCGTCCAACGTCGCCAATGAAGAGTGTGTCGCCAGTCAGGACCGCCCACGGCGCGGGAGATTTTTCTTCATCCGTGACGACCAGACAGATGCTCTCGGGGGTATGCCCAGGAGTCTCGAGAACGCGGATCGAAGCTTTTCCGAATTTGAGGACGAAGCCGTCGTGAACAGGAACGTGAGGCAAGGTCGCCCCAGCCTGCGCTCCCATGTAGATTTTCGCACCGGTGCGGGCGGCCAATTCGCGATGGCCAGAGACAAAATCGGCGTGCAGATGGCTCTCAAAGATGTGCTTGATCGTAATGCCGTGGTCGGCAGCCGCCTTCAGGTACAACTCGACGTCCCGCTGCGGATCGACCACTATGGCTTCGCCCTCCGAGGCTAGCATGTAAGAGGCGTGCGCCAGGCATCCCAGATAAAACTGCTCAAAATACATCGCCTAATTCCCCCACCGTGCGTAGCGATGCTAGAACAATTCCGAAGGCAATGCCAGAGGAGTCGAAAAACGGTGACAGGACTAGACGATTAGGCGGGCAAAGGGGTGATAAATTCCAAGCCAAAGCAGAAACCATTGCGCGAACGAACGATGGCAGGCATTCGCGAAGGCACCGGGGTGTCGAACTCGATTTCAAGCAAATCTCCCGGATTCAGGAGGATTCCGGCGTACAGGACCATGCCGCCCTCGCTCATCTCGGTGCCGCGGCCTTCGACTACCGTCGTCGAAAAGCCTTTGGAAGTGACCACGCGAACGGGTATGTCCACGGGCAGGCGACTCCACCGGCGCGTATTTTCGGGCTCTGACATTCTGCCCATCATTATTCTTCCGGCCGAGTTAAGCAAATTACTAAGGTGAATTGGGCTTGCGGGGCCGGAAGTACAGGGCGGGATCGAGGGCTTGAGGAGAGCAGCGCGGCTTGCCGCCATTTCGCGGCCCGGTGAGCCAGTTTCTTCGAATTCTACGTTTTAGAAGTTAAAGGCGGAATTGGATGCCGTGCTCAGGATAGAACGGCTAGGCCTTCTCGCGGTTCATGCGTTTTTCACAACGTCCGCCGGCAATGGGGAGGGGAAAGGCGGGAGGTTGAGGGTCGACCACCCGCACAGAATCTTGCCGACCAACCGCAAATCTTAGTCAAGGAGTTCACACATGACGCACATCAAGCTGCATCGCTATTTGCCGGTGCTGGTCATTCTTGCGTTCGCTGCGCGGCTGCAAGCACAGACCTACACTGATCTTTTCGATTTCGACGGCACCAACCACGGGTGCTGCTCGATTTATCCCGGCATGCTGGCGCAAGGCCGCGATGGCAACCTATACGGCACCACGACCCAAGGCGGAGCCAACAACCGGGGCGCGATCTTTAAGGCAACACTGACCGGCACGGTCACATTGCTGCACAGCTTCAACCTTACCGACGGCGCCGGTCCAATGGGCGGGCTGACGCTGGCAGCGGACGGGAACTTCTACGGGTCAACCCCATCCGGGGGAGCCGACTCCGCGGGAGTGATCTTCAAGATAACACCCTCTGGGACGTTCACGGTGATCCACGACTTCACCCGCGGCACCGACGGAGGGTTCCCGAAGATGTCTCCAGTCCCCGGTAACGACGGATCCCTTTATGGGGCAACTGGTGTGGGTACTGTGATCTTTTACAAAATCACGACGGCCGGGACACTCACTCCGCTGGCTACGCTGCCGGTCGAAAGCTACGGCCCTCTAATCTTAGGCGCTGACGGCAAATTTTACGGCGTCACCAACGTGGGCGGAACCTCGAATCGAGGATCGGCATTTTCCGTGACCACCACCGGCGTGGTCAAGACAATCTTCAATTTTGCCGACACCACCGGCAGCCTGCCTTATGGCCCGCTCCTGCAATCAGCCGATGGCAATTTCTACGGTACCGCTTATACTGCCGGCCCGTTGGGCGGGGGCGTCGTCTATAAGCTGACCGCCGCTGGCGTCTATACCGTGCTCCACAGCTTCAACGGCACCGACCGCAGTCAAGGAATTAATCCTACGGCGGGCCTGGTGCAAGGCAGCGACGGCTTTCTTTACGGCGTCACCTCCGGCGGGGGCGCGCACCTGTTCGGCACAATGTTTAAGGTTAAGACCGACGGCAGCGGGTACGTCGACATCCTCGACTTTGACGGCAGCCACGGTGGAGTTCCTTATTCGCAACCATTGCTCCACACCAACGGAAAGATTTATGGCCAGACCAACACAGGGGGCACGCACGGCGACGGCGTGATCTACAGCATGGATGCCGGTCTGAAGGCCTTCATTCAGCCCGTGCCCCTCAGGCAGGCGAAAGTTGGCGCGTCGGTTGGAATTCTCGGACAGAACCTGTCGACCGCGACCCAGATCCTATTTGGAACAGGAGCCGGCACATTCACGACTACTGGTTCGAGTTTCATGAATGCAAAACCCGCTACAGGAGCCACCACTGGAGTCATCACAGTCAAAGAACCGAGCGGCAATCTGGTCTCTCCACTGACGTTCAAGATTGTGCCCGCGCTTATCAGCTTCGCGCCGCCGAGCGGATCGGTCAGTACACAGGTGATCCTTACGGGTACGAGCTTTACTCAAGCCACCGCGGTAAAGTTCGGAACCAAGGCCGCGACCTTCACCGTGAACTCGGATACGCAGATCACCACCACAGTTCCAACCGGCGCAGTGACGGGAAAGATCTCTGTTACCACGCCAGGAGGAACAGCGAATAGCACGACCAACTTCACAGTGCAATAGTCACGGCCTTCAGGCCGGCCGCAATGCGAGCGCATTGCGGCTGGCGCACCGTAGTCGATTGAAAAAAGGCGGGTCGCGTTAGTCCGGCTCAATTTCAGGCATCGCGTGAGTCAGACTTTGGGCGACTCCGGGCGGCGCTTTCACCGGCGGCGGGATTTCGACCGTTCCCATGTGGCCCGTGAGAGCATCCTGCACACCGAGGCGCAACGACGTGGCTCGTAGTGGCACATCCACTTCCTGCCGCAGTCGCAATCCCCCGGCCAGGATTTGCTGGTAACTCTCTGGCTTAAGGTTACTGGTCGCGCGGCTGGCGATGCTGCTCAGCGTTCCATCGTCATCGGATGCGGTAATCATGAAGTTCATGATTCCGTGGCTGGTTCCTTGCGGAGTGGGATCAAAGCGCATCTGGCTGGCGGTGACAGCATAGTCCACCTCGTAGCGCTGCACTTCTATCGGTTCGGCGGGAAGGGCTTCTTGTTCGCGGTGTTTCTTCTTCTTTGAGACTGGCGGGAGAACCCCAGTGGCAGCGGGATCGACCTTTCGAGGCTTGCCCATCGGAACTACTCTGGCTGCGAAAAAGATCTGGTGAGCCTGCGGAGATCCATGCTGTTAACTTTCCGCTTGAGATCTCGAGGATCGCCGCATGGATGAGTCGGTCATCATGCGTGGGAGGACAGTCAGCGTGGCGGGCAAAGAGTTTCTTTTGATTGAAGGTAAATAGGATGCGGTCCCGATCGACAAAGTCGATAGAAAGATTCGACGCCCCAGAGCGGCGCGTCATTGCCGACAGCTGCTGATACCCAGTCTTCGAAAGATCGAACTGGTTCATTGCAGGCGGTGCTGCAGCATCGGGTACGACTGTCCATCCCAATTGACTCGAACCAAGAACGATCAGAGCAACCACGAGGGTTGTTAACATCTTTTTGTTTTGTTGTAAGGCGGGAAATAGCGACAGCCATTCCGACTAGGCATAAGCCGGTGTGAACGCTGCGTAAGTGAGACTCTTCCGGGCAAATGAGTTACTGCTCCCGTCGAAACTCAGAATTTTCCTATTCGTGCCACGCCAATTCGACCCAAGTGACCCCTTGGGCCAGAGGCACAATCCAATCGTCTCGTTCAGACACCAGCGTCTTGACGGGACGATAGGCCCCCGCCTTGACTCTGCCTGGTTGCTCAATGTGCAAGCGCGCTGAAGATGTGAACGCTGTGGCGGCGGAAAAGCCCAGCCGCACTTCACCGGTTTTGGAATTGATCTCGACATTCTCGAAAGTCCCCGCATCAAGGGTGAGCCACAGACCTGACGAGGCTAAGTAAACCCGTGTTCGATAAGAGTCCAGAGGAGTGACCTTGACGATGTCGCCTTCCGCCTTGATGTCCCCGCCAAATGCCAGCCATCCGAATTGCGGGTGATCCACAACGTAGGTTGCAGTGTTCCAGGCGTGGCCAAAGAAGTTTGGGCCGTAATCGCCGGACAAAGGATCCGGCTTCAGCATGTCCGGGAATCCGTGGAAAGCGGCGGATGCAAATCCTTCCTGATCGATGTCGGTCAGAGCGCCCATGGTCCCGCCGTAACCGACGCGCAGCAAATAGAAATCATCGGGATGTTCACGGTACTCGGAAAGCACAGGAATGGCGTTGAGTCCCGAACCGTAATGATGAAGTTGGCGCTCCAGGCGGCGATCTTTGGCCGCGAAGATGAAATCCCAATAGCGGCGTGCGCTGCCGTTGTAGCCCCAGTGCGGAATTGCGGGATCGTAACCGAGGATCGCGTTCAGGGTTACCTCGGCCTTGTCCTGGTATCCGAAATATTTCGTCCAGGCATAGACCTCTTCCTGACCTGTTGAGTCCCAAGGCATCTCGCTGCCGAAGGGATACTCTTCCTTTCTCCAACGATCGGTTCGGGCACGCATCTTCGCCTCGAGGTTGTCGGCTTGCTCTTTCCAACCTTCGCGCTTGAGGTCGCTCAGAATCTTGAGAAAGATGTCACCCTCCATCTGTCCGAAGACTCCCAAGTTGGCGGCGAAACGAGTCATCGCGATGGACGTTTCATAGGCGTGGCTCAGATACCAATCCCAGGGATGGTTCGTTACCAGACCTTGATGGTTGCGCGCCAATTTGTAGAGGACCCAGTAGGCCGCCGCGACATGCGGATAATCGTAGGACCGGTCAACTTGCTCTGACGCTTTCTTATTCCAACTTGTCCACGAGGTCCAGTCGAAGTCGCTGCGATAGTAGCCGGCAGGCATTTCATCAGGCTGGTAATAGAACAGGCTCTTGCGCACGCCGTATTGCTGGGGACCGTCTTTGTATTGCAATCCACCCCAGAGAACGCCATCGACGAACTGTTGAACCTTGTCTAATTCCTCCTTGTTCGGCTGGACCAACTCCTTCATAATGGCCGCCAGCCAGGCTCCTCCGCCCCCCTCATCCCCCAAACCAGCAATCCAGGCGCGGCTATCTTGCATGACGATCTGGTTGGCTTCGCGATCATAAGTCATGACGGATGGGCTGCGATGGAACGGATCTTGGGGATCAACATACCAATCCGTTGTAGTCAGGAAATGTCCCATGTCCGCGACTACTTGAGCCTCTGACTTGATTACGAAATACTGAATCGTCTGAACCGAGCCATCGTCATAGGTAACCGTAACGCGAGAACGTCCCCAGGTTTTTCCTTTAATGGTGTACGCTCTCCAGCCCGATACGAGCGAACCGTCGCTGCTGAGGTCGAGCGCGCCTTGAGGATCCACCTCTACCGATTTAACGCCTTTGGGATATTGCAAAAACAGGCGAGCGTCGATGTCGACCGGAACAACGTAGCCGGGAACACCAATGGCAACTGGGCGGGCATTTTTTGTCAGTGTCTTTTCAATGTCGCGGATTGAAGCCGACAGCAGAAACTTGAGCCCGTAGATCTTCGATTCTCCCGGAGCCAGAGTGAGCCCTGTGGGAGGATTCCAAGGCTGCGCCGCTTTCCATTCATTCTCGGCGTAGGCTTCGCTGTGGACCATCCACTCGTAAAAACCTTCGAACGTGATTCCTCGCGGAGTTGGGTCCGTAAAGACGGGCTTGGCGCCCCATCGCCCGGGATGATCCAAAATGGGGTTGTAGGCCTCGAACGGCGTCTTGCCTTCCGGGACGACCAACAACGCCGGCCCGTGCCCACTCAATCGCGTGACCTGCAGATACCCTGCATCTTCCCCGATGTAGGGATCGTAGAAAGAGCACTTGGCATGTGCCTCGTCCAATGACCGTTCGTTGAGCACGTTGTTAAAGATCATCGGAATGCCGAGCGCGCCGATCTGAATGGCTTTCGAAGATGCGTTCTTCAATTCGAATCGGAGCACGAGCTTGCCCGAGTCGAGCGCCCAGCTCCGCGTGATCTGCAGAGGAAAATCTGACGGCAACGTGGGCGTAAGATCGGCGGCTGCCAAAATATTTTTTGAAGCAACCAAAGCTTTGACCGGGGTGCGCGCCAGGGAGGTGGAATAATTCTTCCAGTCGCCAGGACCCTCTGTCTTTAGACGGAGGGTAATGTCCCCGAGATGAAAATAGCCGTCCCTGGAACGCGCGGGCAGGAGATCGCCTGGGGTGAAATCGAAATTGCTCGCGCCTTTCGGCTTCAGAGCCGCGACGGTCTGTGAAGAACGGACCAGCGTGAGGGTGAATTCGGGAGTCTCGTAATCAACCGTTCCCTGGCTGAGCATGGGCCCCGGGGTTGGTGGTTCCTTCTTTTTTTCTTCTTGAGCTGCTGTGGACTCATGCACGGTCGCTAACAGGCACAGACCAAGGCAGAGCAACCCAATCGCATGAGTCAGTCTCGACGAGGGGCAGGTTTTCACGGGCTTGAACTCTTTCTTGATCGTTGAATCGGAGCTACTCGGAAAGGCCTCACGCCGCCGGCCACTACGCTAGTTCAACGCACAGACACAATGGCATCTCGGGTCATTTGTCCGTCGAGCATTCGCCAAATGCCGAGGGGGTTTGCGTCCTTCATCTCATCGGGTAATGCGCTGTCAGGAAATCCCTGATAACAGACCAGGCGTGTGAAGCGGAAGATTGCCCGGCTTCCCACTGACGTCGAGCGCCCGTCTGACGTTGATGGATACGGGCCTCCGTGCACCATCGCGTGTGTGACTTCGACTCCTGTTGGGAATCCGTTGAAAACGAGCCGACCAACTTTAGTTTCGAGAATCGCGATCAGGTCAGCAAAGTCGTGCATATCCTGCTCGGTCCCATGAATCGTGGCGGTCAGATGGCCTTCGAGAGAGCGGGCAATCGCCAGAACCTGATCGCGGCTAGAGTGCCGCACAAGGAGAGTGGCAGGCCCGAAGATTTCAGAATCAAGGTCAGAACCAAGAAAAGACGCAGCATCCGTTTCAAACAGCACGGGCTTAACGCCAAAACCCGCACCAGCCGCAGCTTCTGGACCCTCTGCAACCAGCTTAACGGACGCATTGGTTTTCCGTTCGGCGATCGCCGAATCATACGAGGTATGAATTATTTTCGTCAGCAGATGGAATGGAGCGGAACCGCCAACCAACTTTTGCAATTTTTCCGCAAATGTACTTGCGGCAGCGCCCTGTGGCAGAAAGACCATACCCGGCTTGGTGCAGAATTGTCCAGCTCCCATGGTGAACGAAGAAAACAGCCCGGTTGCGATGGCTTCCGCCCGTGCGCTCAAGGCGCCCGGCAAAACAAATACCGGATTCGTGCTGCTCATCTCTGCATAGAAAGGAATAGGTTCCGGACGCGACGCCGCCACATCCATCAGGATTCTTCCTGCGGCGCGCGATCCGGTGAAACCTCCAGCCTTCACCGAAGGATGTTTCATCAACGCCGTGCCGATCTGTGATCCGCTGCCAAACAAAACCGAGAACACGCCTCCGGGCAGGCCAGACTCGCGCACGCTTTCTTGTACGGCACGGCCCACCAATTCGCTGGTGCCGGGGTGCGCCGCGTGTGCTTTCACAATGACTGGATTGCCGGCCGCCAAGGCCGATGCCGTATCTCCTCCGGCAACCGAGAAGGCCAGTGGAAAGTTGCTGGCGCCGAACACAACGACCGGACCAAGCGGACGCAACATGGAGCGAATATCGGGCTTGGGAGCGGGCTTACGTTCCTGATCAGCGCGATCGATGCGCGCATTGACCCACGATCCCTCTTCCGCGACCTGAGCAAACAGGCGAAGTTGACCACAGGTGCGCGCCATTTCGCCTTGCAATCGCGCCTGGGGCAAAGCGGTTTCCTGCCCGGCACGTTCGACAACATCGCCCGCAATCGACTCGAGCTTTTCGGCGATCTTTCGTAGAAGCGCGCCTCGCTCTCGGCCGGGAAGGGCGCGGTAGACATCGAAAACCTCGGCCGCCAGTCGGACTGCCAGTTCCACTTCTTCCGGAGTTGCTGGAATAAAGCCTGGTTCCAAATGCTCGCCCGTTGTGGGGTTCGAGGCATACATTGCCTGCCCAACGCCCGTGCCTTCTCGAAATCCAATGAGTGATCGACCCGTTAATTTTGTTATAGACGCAAGCATTTATTTTCCATTCGGTAACGCATAGCTGACCACAGACTGCGGCCGGGAGCGCAATGCGTCACAAATGATCCTTTTCGCTTGGTCGAGTTCGCTTCCCACTAACTCGAGGCGAGGTGCACGCACACGCGAATTTCCAATGCCAACTTCCGCTTGCACCAATTTGATGAGCTGAACAAAGTTTGGAACCGTATCCATTCGAAGCAAAGGTAAGAACCAGCGGTACAACTCAAATGCCTTGTCGCTCTGCCCGTTGATACCGCAATTGAAAAGTTCCACTGATTCGCGCGGCAGGGCATTCGCGAGACCCGCAACCCACCCTGTCGCACCCACTCCGATGGCCTCTAGTACCGCATCATCCACGCCTACAGAGATTTCGAGCCGACGATCCAGCAGGGCACGAATGGCAGACACACGCCGAGCGTCCGTGCTCGATTCCTTGACCGCTTCAAAGTTCTCGTGTTCAGCGGCCAACTCTTGAATCTGCTCGGGAAGAAAATCGGTTCCGTAAGCCACCGGATTGTTGTAGAGCATGCAGGAAAGCGGCGTTGAGTTGAACACCGTCGCGACATGCGTTTTCATTTCGCGCCAACTGCCTTGGTACACATAAGGAGGCAGAACCATTAGCCCATCGCAACCCAGATCCGTCGCCGCTTTCGCCAACGCTACGGCTTCAGAGGTCGTGAGTGCCGAAATCGAAGCCACGACCGGGCCACGGTTTTGAACAGCTTTGACGCACGTCCGAAGGATCTCCAACTTCTCGTCGAACGATAGTGTTGCACCTTCACCCAAAGATCCGAGCGCCACAATGCCAACGCATCCATTGTCGAGAAGCCAGCGGCAGTGTTCGGCAACAAAACGATGATCGACACCAAGATCCTGATTGAAGCAGGTAGTTACCGCGGGCATCACGCCGTTCCAGTTCATTCAAAGCCTCCTAATGCTGCGCCGTTCTTCAGCGGACCACCTGCAAGCGCAGATAGATTTTCAATGCGTGCTGGGAAGACTGGTGGTCGTACTGAATCTGGGATCCACTTGAAAAGAAATTGGGCTGCCGGTCCGCAGACCCTTCCCTGGCATGGACCCATACCGCAGCGTGTTTGCAATTTCGCCTCGCGCCACGACGTTTGGCGCTGCAGACGCGAATACGGAACATCCTCGCAACGGCATACGATGGTATCGGCGGTTGGCAAGATCCTCAGTTCTGGACGCACACGAAATGCTCGATCCATGTGGCGCGCAAAGCGTCGCGCCTTCTCCCGTCCCGGAAACAATCTACGGGCTTCTTCCATGCCACCGGCGGCGGCAAGACCTGCAATCTGTCCCTCGAGGAGCGCCGACTCAACGCCTCCGATACCGGTCGGTTCACCCGCACAGAAGATGCTTTCGACGGTCGTGCGCTGAAACTCGTCAACGCGTACGTGACCTGCCTGAATCTGGCAACCCAGCAATACTTGCAACTCTATGTTCGGAACCAGATGGAAGCCGCAAGCAAGGAAATCGCACTGGGTCGTCTCCGGTTTTCCGCCTCGTGAAATCGTGACACTCTCAAGCGCCTGCCGGCCATGTGCGGCAAGTGGCCAACTATTTACTACGAACGGAACGCCGCCAAGTTCGCCCTTCAGTCGCAGCCCCTGGGCGATCTTCGCCGGTTGCCCCAGAAGCGTCGCGGTGAACCGTGCCAGGTTGCTCCACGACGTCTGTTCACAAACGACGGGAATCTCCGCGCCATGCTTCTTCAGGTATGCAGCAACGGCCAGCAGAAGAGGCCCGGTTCCGGCGACGACCACACGCTTTCCTTGAATTGGCAGACCGGACTTGACCATAGCCTGCAAGCCACCCGCGCCCATGACGTTGGGCAGCGTCCAACCCGGAAAGGGTAGAAACCTCTCGCGCGCGCCGGTCGCCAAAATCAGGTTCCGATAGCGAAGTTCGAAGAGATCGTTCTCTCCCTCCGCCAGCAGTACACCTTTTTCTGGCTGGTCAAAAACTCTTTTCCCGCACAGCTTTGTAACTTTTGCCGTCCGCAGCAGTTCACTCCACTTGACAGCGTCCCGGCTTCGTCCGTCAGCCAGATCGCCCCGCCAGATTTGGCCGCCAACAGTCGCGTTGTCGTCCACGATTCCTACATCGACGCCGCACTCCGCGGCACGAACCGCTGCGGCCATGCCCGCCGGACCTCCGCCGATCACTAGAACGTCGAAACGCTGCTGCGAATCCCTACTCATCGGTTCTCACTTGCATCCCCGGCCTGCACAAGATCTGACAGCTTCGGCAGTGCGACCTTCCATCGATGGCGACACGGCACTCAAAACAGATGCCCATGCCACACAACGGGCCGCGAGGTTCACCAGTCACCCCCGTCCGGCAGGCTTGCCCAGCCATTACCACGGCCACAGCGACAGTCGTACCCGAAGGCACCGAAACTGGCGAACCGTTTACCATGACCGTCATCTGACTAAGCATGCGCAAATTCCTTTCCAGCTCGTGACGGTAAATATGGCTCGATCGCAATTTCTGGATTTGCGCCGGTGATCTGATCAACTAGTATTTTCGCGGTTCCCAACGACGTCGTGATTCCGAGCCCTTCGTGCCCAGTCGCCATGAACACCGACTTGTCTCCCGGCAACGGACCAATGAGTGGCAGCTTGTCGGGTGTCGCCGCACGGAATCCGGTCCACGTCCGCACGGCCGACATTTGCCCGAGCGCCGGCATGTATTCCTGAGCCCGCTGCAGCATACGCATGAGAATGCCGTGATCCACATCCTTGTGCTCAGCTCCATATTGTCGCGATGAGCCGATCAGAATTTGTCCCGTGCGCCGAGGCTGAACATTGAAAGCGACTGAATCGCTGGCAACCGAGTGAGCGCTCTTCAAGTAGCCGAGTTCCACCAACTGATGACGCAAAAAGCCGGGATAGCGGTCGGTAATCACCAGATGTCCCTTGCGCTTCCTGATCTCAATGCCGGGTGTGATCTCTGGCGCCCAAGCCCCGGCCGCATTCACTATGATGCGCGCGGTCAGTTCCAAACCGTCGGACAGCCGGATCCGTCCTTGCCCTATTTGAGAGATGGAAACCCCCAACTGGAGCTTCGCACCAATCTTCTGCGCGCGCTCGATAAGAAAGCGGGCCGCACACGGCGGATAAAGAACCCCATCCTCCGGAACAAGTAGACCTCCCGCCAGACCAGGGCGCAGGTTAGGCTCGAGACGCTCCAACGCCTGCGAGTCAATGACTTGCACGGGAACTCTCCGCCGAGTGAAGTAATCGTGCTTGCGCCGGACCTCGATCATCTCTTCTTCGTCGGCGGCAACCCAGATTGTTCCGCACGATTCGTATTCGACATCGTCGGGCAATTCCGGTCTGAGCGCTTGCCACAGTTGTTGAGAGTATCGGGTCAGCGCAAACTGTGCATCGGAGTCGTCCATGACGACGATGTGCCCCATTCCTGCAGCGGTCGCGCCGCTTCCGACAACATCACGATCCACGATGACGACGCTCATGCCGCGACGCGCAAACTCGTTGGCACACGCTGCGCCAACGATGCCGGCGCCCATGATCGCAACGTCATAGCTTGTTTGGTTCATGCTGAACGATTTAGGCGCGAATGCCCATGCAGAGCGGGTCGCGCGGATTGAGCACCAGTTCAGATTCCGCATTCACGAATGCCGATCCCTTGATGCTCGGAAAAACCTTGCCATCCCGCACCTGCACGCTGCCTTCAAATACGCTTCCCACAATGCTTTCCTGGCGCCAAACCTGGCCTTCCCTGATCTTTCCGTCAGCGTACAAGCAGGCTAACTTGGCGCTTGTCCCGGTGCCGCAGGGAGAGCGATCGTAGGCCTTCCCGGGACAAAGCACAAAATTCCGGCTGTCTACTCCGGAGATCTGAGATGGCCCAAATAGTTCGACGTGGTCGATCTCTTTGCCATCATCCCCGGTGATACCGCTGGCGCGCAGGGCCTGCCGAATCGCCCATGTGAAGGCGGTCAGTTCATCAACGTTTTTAAGCGATAACTCCATCTCGTGATCGCGGACCAGGAAAAACCAGTTTCCTCCCCAGGCCACGTCTCCCGAGACTTTCTTGTATCCGGGTACGTCAATTGTCACATTTGCCGCACTGCGATAACTCGCAACGTTGTTGACCGTCACCTCACGGGTCTCATGCAGAATCGCGCTCACTGTCCCCACCGGCGTCTCGATCCGATGCCTGCCGGGCGCAATCTGCATCATGTAGGCCAAAGTGGCGACGAGCCCAATGGTCCCGTGGCCACACATCCCCAAATAGCCGACGTTGTTAAAAAATATGACACCAGCGGCGCAAGAAGGATCCACGGGGTTACAAAGAAGAGCGCCCACCATGACATCGGATCCCCTGGGTTCGTTCACAACGGCGGAGCGAAAATCGTCGTATCGCGCGCGAAAGCAGTCCAGCCTGGCCGCCAATGGACCCGTCCCGAGGTCAGGACCTCCGGCGACCACAAGCCGAGTCGGCTCGCCCCCTGTATGGGAGTCAATGACGCGAACAGTCCGGTATTCTCCACTCGTCATTCGGTTCCCCGACCTGCCAGCGGAGACCAGTTCGAAGTGCTGGTAATTCTTAAATCAATGGCCATCGAGACATTTTATGGATACAATATGCAATCGTCAAACTTAATAAACATGCCCCACAAAATGGTATCCGGAGGGTCAGAAACGACCGAACAAGCTCCGCGTAACTTCGCGCGTGGATTGAACTTGTTCGATTCGACCATGATGGTTGTAGGGGCCATGATCGGCTCCGGCATCTTTATTGTTCCCGCGGAAATGGCCCGCCAGATCGGCAGCGCGGGCTGGCTCCTGATCGCATGGGCCGTGGCGGGAGTGCTCACCATCGCGGGCGCCTTCTGTTACGGAGAACTCTCGGCGATGATGCCGCAAGCAGGCGGCATGTATGTCTATCTTCGCGAAGCATATTCCCCTATGTGGGGGTTCCTCTACGGCTGGACATTATTCTCGGTCATCGAAACCGGGACGATTGCAGCAGTCGCAGTGGCGTTCGCGCGCTTCACGGGAGTGCTCTGGCCTGTCATCTCCGAGGACAACTACCTAATCGCGCCCGCCCACATCTCGATCCACTATGCCTTGTCGCTATCGACGGCTCAGCTGCTGGCGATTGGCATCATCCTACTCCTCACCTTCGGCAACACGTTAGGCCTGCGCTACGGGAAGGTCATCCAAAATACGTTTACGGTCGCCAAAACCGCCGCACTTGGCGCATTGATTGTTCTGGGGCTCTTTTATGGGCGAAACCATCTCGCGGTGTCGGCAAACTTTGGCAACGCCTGGCATCCGAGTGGAACTAAGTCGCTGGGTGGGGGGCTCGATGCAACGACCACCCTGGGACTGTTCGTCGCCATCTGTCTGAGTCAGACAGGATCGTTGTTCTCGGCCGACTCCTGGCACAACATTGCCTTCGCCGCGGCCGAAGTGAAAAGGGCGGAACGAAATGTGACGCTTGCTATGGTTCTGGGCGCGACGATGGTCATCGCGCTCTACCTCCTGGCGAATGTGGCTTACCTATTTACCCTGCCACTGTCAGCGATTCAGCACGCCCCTGCCGACCGCGTGGGCACCGCGACGTTGCGGGCCATTTTTCCCACGGCGGGGTCCAGCGTGATGGCAGCCGCCATCATGATCTCCACCTTCGGCACCATCAATGCGCTGACTCTGACTGGAGCACGCGTTTACTATGCGATGGCTCGCCAGAAGCTCTTCTTCCCTTTCGCCGGAAAGTTGAATGCCGCAAAAGTACCTTCTTCATCCCTGGCACTCCAGGGATTGTGGGCCGCAGTTCTGGTGCTACCCCGTACTTATGACGTAGCAACTCGAACATGGGGAAATCTCTACAACAACCTGCTGGAATACGTCATTTCCGCCGCGCTGATCTTTTATGTGTTGACCGTGGCCGGAGTGTTCCGCCTACGTTACACACGGCCTGCCGCGCCACGCCCCTATCGCACCCTCGGATATCCCTTGGTACCGGCTTTCTATATTCTTACGGCAACCATCATTCTTGTCGTGCTGTTCGTGTACCGTCCTTCAACAACGTGGCCCGGGTTACTGATCGTGTTCCTCGGAATTCCGATCTATTTCGTGGTCCGGTCCGTCCGTTCTTCCGCACCCGAAACGCCAGACTTGGAAAGAGCGGAATGAAATATTGCGGGCAAGGTTGAAGAGGCAGCGAATTAATGAGCGCGTTCTTTCGACGTGAAATATGAATGCTGCGCGCCCTTTGTGGACCAGGTTAGTGAAGATATTTTTTGGATACAACATGCGATATAGTAGACAGTGCACGCCGGAGAGTAAGTATTTTTCGAGGGTAAAGAACCTACTCAGATGGATTTAGCGCCCGCACAGGATTCGGCTATTCCGCGCCAATCGCTTACCTCGGCGGTGGCGGACAAATTGCGCGAACAGATCATCCGGGGAGAACTCGCAGAAGGCGCACTGCTGCGGCAGGATGCCATCGCGACACAGTTTCGCGTCAGCCGGATTCCCGTGCGTGAGGCCTTGCGGCAACTCGATGCCGAGGGTCTGATCGCGATCGTGCCCAATCGCGGTGCGGTTGTACCCGCTCTGTCTCCCGATGATGTCGAAGAGCTGTTTTTGATTCGCGCGCTGCTCGAACCCGAAGTCTTGAAGCTCTCGATCCCGCGTCTAACGGAAGAAGACCTTTCCGAGGCTGCTTCCATCTTGCGCAAGTACGTCAGCGAACTTCGCAGGGAGGATCATCTCTCTAGCTGGGGAAGACTGAACTGGCAGTTTCACTCGATTCTGTATTCTCGCGCCAATCAGCCTCGTTTCCTGGCGATTATTCGCAATGTCAACAACAGCGGCGAGCGCTACACTCGCCTCCAGTTGTACCTCACGCACGGGATGAAGCGGGCCAACGAGGAGCATCACCAGATTCTGGAATTTTGCCGACAACGAGACGTTGAAGGAGCTTGCAAGCTGCTGCGGCAACATATTGAGCATGCCGGGGAATCTTTAAAGCATGCCCTCGAGCAGAAACGCGCTGCTGCTCCAGAGGAGTCGCAAAACGGCAACCGCCGCTCAAAGGCTTGATTATCGTCTTAGTGAATCGTTACGACTGCGGTCGCAACAGACAGTCGCGGCAGATCAAGCACAATCTTCGATCCGTCCACTCGAATTGGCAGCGGACGAGGAACCACTCGCTCAGGGTTATCGAAGTTGTTGCATGCATTCCAGTCGGTATCGTGGATGATCTGGGCCGAGCCTCCGCTTGCGTTGATCCCTTTCAAGATGCACTCCACTTGCAGATCGGCATCGTGGCGAGGATTGACCACCGACACGACCAGTTCCTTATCGCTCTTCGAAGCGGAGACTGAAAGGCTCAAAGGCGAAGAGTCAGTGGACTCCACCCGCACGGCCGTCTTCGATCGATGCGGCCGGAAAAGCGAGAAAGCGTGATAAGTAGTGGTTCGCACGCAGCGTTCGCCCTCAGGACCATCGGTGAGCAGGAGAGACTGGAGCACATTTACCATTTGCGCGATGTTGCACATGTGCAACTTGTCCGCTTGCCGGTTGAAGATGTTGAGGCCCAATCCGGCGGCTACCGCGCTGCGCATCGTGCTCTGCTGCCAAAGCTTTCCGTAACGTTTTTCATCTTCTTCGGGGATGTTGTCCCAGACGCCCCATTCATCGAGGATGAGGCCAATCTGCTTACCCTTCTCGTAGCTGTCGAGCACGGCCCGTTGATGAACGATTGCCTCCTCGACCTTTGTATAGGAGGAAAGTTGCTCATTCATGTGGTCGACCGTGAAACTTGTCGAGCGATCGCCGCCGCCTGAGTAGTAGTGCATCGACATCCCATCGGGCCGTTCCCAGCCGAGGCCATCCATGAGCCCGCGTGACCATCGGGAATCGTTGCCCGACGGGCCACTCGCGACGAGGAACAGATCCGTCCCACCAAATGAACGACAATAGACTGCAAAATCGCGATAGAGTCTCGCATATTCCTCAGGCCGCATATTTCCGCCACAGCCCCAGCTCTCGTTTCCCACACCCCAGTAGCGCACACGAAAGGGATCAGGCGAACCGTTCGCCGCGCGCTCGTCGGACAATGTGCTGCCGGATGGATAGTTGCAATACTCGATCCAGTCGCGCAGTTCGTGCGGAGTGCTGCTTCCCACATTTCCGGCGAGATAAGGTTCCGCATTCAGAAGCCTGCAAAGGCCGATGAACTCGTGAGTGCCGAAGCTTCCGTCTTCGACGTAGTTTCCCCAGTGGATGTTCACCCGCTTCGGACGCTTCGCTGCGGGGCCAATACCATCTCTCCAATGGTAGTCATCGGCAAAGCAGCCTCCCGGCCAGCGCAGGACGGGAACGCCGAGAGCCTGCAAGTACTCAACCGCTTGCTTGCGATAGCCGTTGAGATTGGGAATGTGCGAGTTCTTTCCTACCCACAAGCCACCGTACACGCAGGAGCCGAGATGTTCGATGAAGTGTCCGTGAAATTCACGGCGCACAATTCCAATTTCAGAATCCGCGCGAATCACCACGCGCTGAGTTCCGGAACTGCTCGTCGCCAACAAATGCCTGGGAACAATCGTGGACGCCGCAAGCGTGGCGGCCGTCGCTACGAACTGTCTCCTCGATATCGGAGGGATCATCTCACTGAACCTTAACGTTACTGAACCTTGATGAGAACCACACCGTGACGAGGAACATCTGCAGTGTAATTCGTGTTGAAAGAGCCGAGATCTTTGTGGCTCCAAAGATCGCGAACCTTCGCAGACCGCTTGACTCCGATGTTTTTGAAGGTGACCGTCACCGGGTTGACCGATTCGCCTCGATTGAACAGACCGACCGCAATGCCGCCATCGGCAAGAGGTTTCGCCCATACTTCCAGCGGCCCTTCCGGTGAGACCCGATGTCCCTGAATTCCCTTCGCGTCCTGGTCAACCGCAATCACGTCTTTGTTGGTGAGAATATCGAGCGTTTCGGGGGTCATCTTGGAAAGGTCGTTGCCGGCCAATAACGGCGCGGCCAACAGAGCCCACAGGCTCATGTGCGTGATGTATTCGTCGTGATTCATACCTCCGTTGCCGACTTCGAGCATGTCGGGATCATTCCAGTGCCCAGGCCCGGCAAAAGGCTCAAGACCATCCTGATCGAATCCGATGACAGACATGCGGTCATAGTGATCATTAATGTCTTCAGTGGTACGCCACGTGTTCCCGCCAACTGAAGCACCCCAGCGCCACACTCGTTCGTAGCCGTACTGGCACAAGCTAAACACGATCGGCCTTCCAGTCCGCAACAACGCGTCGTGCATCTTCTTGTAGACCTCAATCATTTGACTGCGCCGATAGACTTTTTCCGCGCTGCACCAGTCATATTTCAAGTAGTCGAATCCCCAATCGGCATACTGCTTCGCATCTTGCTCCTCATGTCCATAGCTGCCTTCGTATTTTGCGCAGGTCTTGGGCCCGGGAGACGAATAGATACCAACTTTCAATCCTTTGCTGTGAACGTAATCCACGAGAGCTTTCATGTCCCCGAACTTCTCATTGGGCTGAATCCTTCCCTGCTCATCGCGAGTACCTTCCCAGCAATCATCGATGTTTACATACGTGTAACCGGCATCCTTCATGCCATTGCTGGCAATGGCGTCGGCGGCCGCGCGCACATCGGCGGCAGTGACCTTGCAAGCGAAATGATTCCAGCTATTCCAGCCCATCGGAGGAGTAGCCGCGAGGGTGGAATCGGCCGCGGCCACCAAAGACGAAAAACTGAATACGACGCAAAGAAGGAGGATCGTTGTTTTCATTAAGTGTGTCGCCTTCGTGAGCGAGTTTATCCCTTCCACTTGAGTCGGAGAAGGATTTACCTCAGCTAAACCTACCGATGACTTCGAACTGCCTCTTGCCGTTGGTTGTGATGACGACCGTGTCCCTATGAATTCCTCCCAGCGACGCCGGCTGGCCGTTGACGGTCACGCTCTGGAGTGGCATTTGGGCAGGAACGCGGAGCTTGAAATGCACCTCTTTGGGAGCGGCGCCTCCGCTCAGTTCCACATTACCAACAACCTGTTTGGCCTCGGGCTTCGCGACGAGGTCGAAGCTCACGCGCCCCCATCGGGTCGGCACATGCTCGATGTGAATCTCTTTACCGGATCCGACCCACTCGCGAGGCACGCCCTTGGCTAAATACAAGGTATCGTCGTCGGAGTCTTCGAGCACGAGCATCCAGCGCACCAGCAGCGGGATGGTCTGCTGAGCCGGCACGCAGTAGGTCCCTGAATCACCCGTGATACCTGTAACCTCGCCCGCGGTCCAACTTCCACGAGTATGAGAGTGATAGCGGTGCGAGTAGAGGAACAACAGGAATTCCTCAATGCGATCGAGACGCAGAAGCATCTGCGCGTATCCGTAGGATATGAAGCCAAGGATCTCCCGGCCGTCCTCCTGGAAACGCCACACATTAGCCACGACGCCGAGAGTGGTCGCTCCGTAGGCGCGGATGCAATCCATCACCAGATTCGCGAGGCGCGCCGGCAAAATGTCGGCCTGGAGCAATTCAGCGTAAGGGCGATGCGGCCACTGCTGCGGGCTTGGCCGCTCTTTTTCAAGCGACTCGCGAAAGGTAAGCGTTGTGCCCGGAAAAAGGCCGATATACGGCGGAGTCTTGTCATTCTGAATATTTTTTTCGACGCTCTCGACGGTCCTGCTCCGCAACGTCTCACTGCGCTTATGCCAACTTTCAGCTAGCGTTTCCATGCCCGGCGTCGATGTAAGGCGTGCCAGATCGGTCCAGGCCCGCGCGATGTCTTTGAAACCACGCGCCGCAAACGCACTGTTGGCATAGTAAGGCTGCCAATATAAGGATGGGGTCTCACCGAGGCAGGAATCGGATTCGCTCCATCCGCGGATCAAGCCGTAGCTCGGATCATTCGTCGACAAGTGAAGGCTCTCATCATGCATGTCGCCCAGCAACTTTGCCGTCGCTTCGATCTTTGCCCGATGTTTCAGCATCAAGGCAGTGTCGCGCGTGTAGTGAAAATATCGCGCCAACAGCGAAAGGGTCATGCCGAACTGAGCGGTCTCCGGGCCGCGCATGTCGATCATTCCCTTGGCGTCGACGTACTCGGTGAAATAGTTGTCGATGAAGAGCCGAGCGGTTTCGAAACGCCCCCACTCCATGTTCGTGTAAATAGCACTCGTGAAAATGTCCTGAAAGCCGTCGTACTCCGACCCCACGTAATCGCGGTCAACCGCGCCGTATTTGGGATACACGCCCCCCGGCCGAGTCATCAACTCTTTGGCGAACGAGTGTTTCGACATGTCAACCCAAGCATTCTGCGGCAGTGTTGTCGGCGCGAAATCGTGGAGTTGTTGGTTCCAGTAGTCTGCAAACGCCAGCAGTGCTCGATAGAACTCTTCCGGCTTGGGGTCCTGCCGCGCCGGCGGGTACGCCGGATAGCTGTGACCGTATAACACTTCGGCGATCTTGCCATCCTCGATCTTCGCAACGCGATGCCATGTGTGCACGATGTACTTATTCTTGTTCGGTTCAACCTCCCCAAACACGATTACTTCCCAGTAAGCCCGGTCGGATAACGGGATGACTTTACGAACCGCGGGCATCCAACCACCAACGAGACCATCGTAGAGTTGTCCTTTCTTCAGAGCATCGCGGAGCTGTGGAGCGTATTGAATCGGATGATAAGTCCTGGTATTACCGCTGCGATAAATCGGAGTAACGTCGTAAGCTTCTTTGGTACCAACAAATGTATTCCAGGTGCGAGGATTCTTTTCGGCCGACGACATGGGTGGGGCGGCAGACTTCACCGCCTCTGGATCGGGGTCGCCGTTCTGCAAAAGACGATCAGCCAGCAGGTCGGCCGAGGTGGTACCAATATCTTTGAGAGCAAGCCCAAGATATGGCGTCCCTTCTGGCATCGACGCTTCGGCGCTCTTGGTAAGCTGGCGGGCACCACCGGTGGACGAAACAAACACCAGCCCGCCATCACGCATTCGCAGATCTTCGTAGACCTTCCAGGTAGCGGCTCCGTTCTTAAATTCCGCAACGAGAGTATGACCATCGACTGACACTGTAGGCTCCGAAACAGCTTTCCGCACGGGCTTTTCCAGAGCTAGTGGACTCAGTTCTGCCGACGCGCTAATGCTACCGCCGAGAAGCTCAAAACCGGCAGCCGCGGCGGCGATTCCTTGCAGAAAATCTCTTCGGTCCATAGACATAGCAAGAACTTTTATCCCCAACCAAAAACCTTGTACGACGCTTAACGACGCCGACGCCGCCTGGCGGGCCCCCCGGGTTCTCGATCTTCTTTGATCTCGAAATTCGTGGGCGGCGTTACGCCCAGCAGATATTGCACGAAGTAATCCCAACGTCGTCGCACCAGATAGAGCGCGTGCTCACCACTCTCTCCGTGAAACATGTTGGGCACGAATAACATGTCAAAACTCTTATTGGCCTTCATCAATGCATCAACGAAGCGCATCGTCTCCACCGGATGCACGTTGTCGTCGATGTCTCCGTGTTCCAACAACAAATGCCCTTGCAGTCGACCCGCCATCGTGACATTGGATTGGGCGGCATAGTCGTCTTGAACCGGATATCCCTGATACAGTTCATTCCACCACGCCTTGTCGAGACGCGCGTCGTGATCCCCCGATGTGGACACACCGACCTTGTAGAACTCTGGAAACGCGAGCATGGCGTGAGCCGCACCGTAGCCGCCGGCTGAAGTTCCGTAGATTCCAACCCGCGTTACATCCATATATGGATAACGTGTGGCCATCTGCTTGATCATCGCCACGTGATCCTCAAACGCTCCACCCAGATTTCTATATGAGAACTGATGAAATGCCCGGGAACGTCCGGTTGTGCCGCGCCCGTCTACCATCACAACCACAAAGCCTAGTTCCGCCGTTGACTGCAACCAGAACGTGCCGCCGAAACTCTTAGGCACAAAGAACGATTGCGGCCCAGTGTAGACGAACTCGACGATCGGATATTTCTTCCCCGCGTCGAAATTCGAAGGGTGCCAGATCAGACCATAGAGATCTGTTGTATCGTCCGCAGCTTTTCCTTGAAACGGCTCAGGGAATTTCCACCCCATCTTCATGAGCGCGTCGGCATCAGATTTTTCCAGAACGCGTACTTCCGAGCCATCTTTCGTGCGCCGCACCACGGCCTCACCAGGCAGGTCTGGACGAGAATAACTGTCCACAAAGAATGTACCGTCTGGAGAGACATTCACGGAATGATTCGCATTCTCCGGCGAAAGCAACTGCAGTCCTTTTCCATCGAACCCGACGCTGTAGAGATGCGTCTGGTAAGGATCCTCGTTCTTCTCCCGACCGCTCGCCGAGAAATAGATTCGGCGGTTCTTTTCGTCGATGTGCTCGATTCCCCGTACAACCCAAGGACCTTGCGTAACCTGATTTTCCAGCTGTCCAGTTTTGGAATATAGGTACAGATGATTCCAACCGTCCCGCTCGGAACTCCAGAGAATCTCTCCGGTGTTTTCGACGAAACGGTAAAAAGTCTCCCCAGGATCGACATACGTCTCCGACTGCTCGCGCAGAAGAACTTTCTGCTCCCCCGTCGACGCGTCCACAGCGCGCAGTTCCTTCGCCTTATATCCGCGATCGTCGTAGTCGTACCGGAAACTCTTGCTGTCCGGGAACCAATCGAATCCGGGACCGTCCTGAAAAGGCAACTCGATTGACGCGGCGTCCACGTCAATTCGCTTGCCGGACTGAACGTCAAAGATGATCGGTTCCGCCTTCGCCAACACCTCCCCTGGCAACGGATAGACGTAAGTGAAAGCTCGCGGGCGCAGTTGATCCGGCGGGACAAACTGCAGGCTGGTAAACCGTCCAGAGTTTCTTGAGTCGATGCGGTAGGAAATCAGCTTCGAGGAATCAGGCGACCAAAAGACTGCGGCCGGGTGCTTCACGTCCTCGGTCCCTTGCTCCACCATGGGGCGCAGAGAAGGCAGCGGCGTTGCATAGTCCCATGCAGCGACACCATCGTGCGTCAACTGCAGTTCGGTTCCCGTCGAAGTGTCGCGCAAATAGAGGTTGTGATCCTTGACGAACGCGGCCCATCGTTTGTTGGGCGAGAGAATCTCGTTCGGCCGCTCCGGGCGCGACGACGACTCCTTCTGGCATTCGTATGTCGCCACGTCACACGTCCACTGCACGCCCTCGATAGCGAAGCGAATTGACTTTCCACCGTCAACGAAGTCGACGTCATCAAAGGGGAGGGCCGACGCCGAATACTCCTGCTTCGCCGCGTGGGAGAGCGCCGCTGCCAGTCGAGCGTGATCAAAGGCGGGAGCGCTGGTACTCTGCACCGCATCGACCAGAACGAACTCCGAGCCACCAGGTCCGCTCTTGCGGTATGTGAAGCGGCCTGTCTTTTCGATCCAATGCGGATTCACATCCGCAACGTAGACCAAATGTCGCGCGTTGCCTGGAAGGAATTGTTGGGCGCGTTGATAGTCAGCAAGTGTGCCTTGGGCCGACGCGTTCGACGCAAGCAGCGCAAAGGATAGAACAGTGAATCCCCATCGACGATGGACAGATCTCATGGTATGCAGGGCTTCCCCATCGAGTGAGTGATACCGATCTTGCCCCGGCGTCGCCGGAGCGATCTCTACGATCGCATCCGGCTGGCACCGCTGACAACCATCGTCCAAGCGAGCTAGAACTCGATGTTCGCCCGCAATTCGATTACGCGCGCCCCCTGATTCGGAGAGGCGGCACTATAGTTGGGCGAGATGCCGCCAATCCCGAAACTGCCGCTTTGGATGAACGGCGAAAAGCCCGAGGAGAAGCAGTAGTAGTTGCACCCACCCCCTGCGCCCGGCTGAAAGTTCGGATGATTGAAGACATTCAGCATCTCCGCCTGGAAGGTAAATCTGACCCCTTCGGTTATCGGAAACCGTTTCGTAATCGACAAATCGTCATTCCAGTAGTGAGGCCCATACAGCCAGACTCGCTGCCCGATGGTCCCGGGCGTAACGTTCGGAGTGATGTATGCCGGATTGGCTCCGCCTCCAGCTCCGTTGTTCGCCAAGTATTTCGGATTAATAAAGTCCACCGCTGCCTGTCCCGGGATGCGGTAGACACCGATAGAGCTCTGCAACTGCGAAGCAGTCACTCCATTGAGCACCACGCCACCATCTCCCAACCCGTCCGCATTCGGGTTGTTGTTGAACGTGCTCGCGGTTGTGGGGTCGCCGTTCCCGCTTCCTCCACCCAACAAGAAAGGAGTGCCCGTCTGGAAGTTAAAGATTGTCCCGACCGACCAGCCACCGACAACCTTGGCAACCGCGCCTCCATGGCTGAGGAATGCCTTGCCGCGGCCAAAAGGAAGATCATAAGTCCCGTTCACATTCAGCGAGTGCCGAATGTCAAACAGAGACGGCCCATAGCCCAGTCGCATGTTGCGCAGGGTGAATGTGTAAGTTTGCCCCTGCCAGTTGTTGGGAGTACTCAGGCCCAGAGTGTGGCTCCAGGTGTAGTTTGCGTCAAATTGCAAGCCATGCCATTGCCGTTGACGGAAGTCGACCTGAAGGCCGTTATAGTTCGAATATCCCTCGGCAACCAAATACAAGGCTGAATTTCCTGCCGCATAGGGATTGGCTTGAAGGAAATTCATGGGGAGGCCAGCCCCGGCGCCTCCTGTGTAGTTCACTCCATTCAAGGAATTCGTGCACGGCCCAAACGACGAACCAACGAGGTTGCAGAAGTATGGCGCAGCTCCGTTATTGTTCGTCAAACGGCCACCAATCGATCCAGCTTGGCCGGTGGCCACCATGGCTGAAAAGGTGGCGTCAGTATAGTCCGCGAAACTCCCATCCGCGCCGAGCAATTCTCCGGCGAATGCCGCATCGAAGAGCGGCGTTGCCTGCTGCCCGGGAAGACCATGATTGGCATAGGAGCCAGCAAGGTTCGCGTTGCCACTTGCATTGTTTGCCGCTAGATTTCCCATTGCGGCCTTGACGTTCGTGAGCACCCCGAACGGTCCGGACTGGAAGATGTTCACCTCATTAACGTCTTCGTACATCCACTGCCGTAAAGTTCGGTTGCCGACGTAACGGATCTCGAGTGCTCGGCTCTCCCCAAGCTGACGCTGGATGCCGATATTCCAGGATTCGGTGTATGGCTGTTTGATGTGCGGATCGATACCATTCGCGCCGGGTCCACCGATGAAAGTAAAGTCTGAGAGTGCCTCGCTCTTCAGATAAGCCTGGGGCGACAACGCATAAGACTTGCCGCTCGGCAATTGGAAGGGCTGGTTGTTGTTGAACAGGAAAGGCGTGTCCAGTATGTAACTTCCCGGAGCGAAGTTACTGGTGCCCGGGTTGTTGTTGGCAAACAGGTTGAAGAACTGATAGAAGAAAGCGCCGACGTCAGACGCCTGGTTCCAGAAGTACTGCTGCGGCTCAGTGAATTTCTTCAGCGCTGCCCCGGCGCGAATCACCGTGCGATCTCCGCCCAGCAACTTTCCCAGCAATCCGTTTCCTCCATGGGGATTCCATGCAATGCCGACCGCAGGTTGAGGGCTTACATTCCAGCTGTCAAACGGACGCGGACGCTGCGTGATCTGTGGATTCAGATCTCCGTTCAGAGATCCGGGGTTGAATAGGTTATTGATCCCGGATGGACCAAAGATGGCCGGCGGGTCGGCGTTGTGATAACCACCCGTGAGATCGTGATCAGGCCCGGTGAAATCCCAGCGCAACCCGTAGTTCAGCGTCAGGTTCGTCCGCACACGATACGAGTCTTGGAAGTGCAGAGCCCACGCACGCTGCAACTCGTCGAGGTTGTAACCCAATAATTTGCTTGAGTTATAGCCTTTTGTACTCGGATCGTATGCATACTCTCCGTTCACGCCCGAGATTCTGCTGGTCAGGATCGCGTACAACTGCTTTGCCTGAGCGATCTGCGTATCGCTTGCATTCGGAATCGACGAGATGGCATTGACGGCCGGGTCCGATCCAGTCAGCCCCAGATTTACAACCGGGAACCCTTGAACCGCGTTGTAATAGTGGTCCTGCTCCTGATACCACGAGAATCCGAAAGTCATGGTGTGAGCTTTACGCTGCCAGCTCACGCTATCGGACACGTTCAGTAAGGGATAGAAAGTGTTTATGGGAAGCCAATCCACGGTCCCATTCATTTGAGTGGCTCGTGTCCCTCCAGCACCCGTATAGTTCCAGCCAACTTGAGGAACATCCAGGTTAACCGGGGCGGCGTTGTAGGAGTTGAGCACTAGATTGTAAAGATATCCGCCACGAAAGTTGTTCACAATGGTCGGCGAGAGTGTCCAGTCAAAACCAAACGCAGCCGAATAGGCTTTGCTGGAGTTACCCGCACCCGTTTTGGCCCAGGTTGATCCCGGAAAGTCTGGAGGGCTGACGCCAGGCTGCGTCATCTTGGTCATATTCCAAGCGACATTGAAGCGCATTCTGTCGGAGGGGGTATAGTCCACCCTGACCGCCGGGAAATAAAAAGTAGTCGGATTGGAGACCTGCCAGTCAATCCTCTGGACGTTCAGGTCGCCACCGATCGGCGTCGTCGTGAATCCGCCGGTAGGATAGGCGCTGAAAACCGCCGCAGTAGCTGGACTGAGGTTGTTGTTGGGGACCCCTTGGCTCTGCGCGAGCTGAAAGAGGTTGACCGTCTGGGTGGTTCCGGTCGTATCCAGGTAAGTAAAGATCCCCGACTGAGCGGGAGCAGTAAATAGCCAGTTATTGGCTTGCACGGTACCAGGCTGCTTTTGCATGGAAAATGTGCCGAAAAAGAAGAGCTTGTCCTTAAGAATGGGCCCGCCGATACTGCCGCCGAAGTCATTCAGTTTGACTGGATTTCTTTTTTGGGGATTGGCGGGATCGAGAGATGTCGCCGCGTCGTTAGCCCAGCTATTGGCATTGAGCGCTGCGTTCCTGAAATCTTCGAACACGCGGCCATGAAAGGCGTTGCTGCCACGGCGAGTGACGAAATTGACCTGCATGCTTGCCTGCCCGAAGCCTTGGTTCATGTCGAGTTGGTCGGTCTGGACAGTCATTTCCTCGATGCTTTCCAGACGCGCCGAGACTACCGGCGCCGAATTCCCGCTGAACTTCATGCGACTCGGACTGCCAATGATTCCATCGATATTGTTTCCTTGATCGATGGATGGAAGACCATTCCACGTGCCCCCCATATTGTCCTGGCCTCCCGTGTATCCGGGAATCAGCTGCGACAACTGAGCGAGATCACGGCCCTGGATCGGCAGGTCCTCAATCTGCTTCATGTTTACCGTAGTGCCAATTGCGTTGGTCGTGGTTTCAACAAGCGGGGCAGTTCCCCCTTGGACCTCGACAGTCTCGTTGATTGCGCCCACCTTCAACGCGGCTTGAATGTCCGTGGTACGCGCTGCTTCCACGACGACATCCTTGAACACCTGCGTCTTGAACCCGGTCTTCGAAACACTGAGTCGATATTTTCCGAGCGACAGATTCAGAAAGGAGTGTGTGCCGGCCTCACTCGTCTCCGCCTTTCGGACATCGTTCGTCGCCATATCCTGGAGCTCCAACTGAGCTCCCTGCACGACGCTGCCGCTCGGATCCACGGCAGTCACTGTGACCGTGCCTTCAGAACCGTGTTGCGCCCAAGCGATCGGGATATCCACCGCGGAAAGAACAAGCAAAAGCGCGGCCACACTGCCAATCACAAGCCGAGAAGACCTGAAAGACATGATGTCCTCCTCTGGACACAGCCAAGATTCACCGGTCTCATTTTTTGTTTAGGAATGGGAGCGCTTTTGTGGTGCGGCTCACATATCCGTTGGGACAAACGAGAGTCCGGCAAACGTTTACCCACAGTTTGCATTTTGTATACTTTATTCACTATCGTTGTCAACCAAATTTTCGGAGCGCTGGCGCCCTACCCCTTCTTAACCTGCCGAGGGGCATGAATTCGAACCAACCCAGCTGTTTCCAGCGATTTTCCTCGCAATCCGGCCGAAGCGTGGTAGAAGACATTTTGTCAGACATGAAACTTCCAGAAACGCTGTCGAGACGAGACTGGCTGAAGTACATGGGATCGATGGGGCTGGCGTTGGCAGCCGCGCCGCGCGGCCAAAGACTCCTCGGAAAACGCAATCCCATTATTTTTGTCGACGTGGCGCAGTCGTCAGGGATTACTTTCCAGCACGACAACGCGGCATCCGGCGATAAGTACTTGATTGAAACCATGGGCTCCGGTTGCGGGTGGATTGATTTCGATCAGAATGGATTGCTCGACCTGTACCTGGTGAATGGAGCGTCAACGCGTGCCTACACTCCCAAACAATCTTTGCGAAGCGCCCTCTATCGCAACAACGGGGATGGAACCTTCACCGATGTGACTGCCAAGGCAGGAGTCGGCGCCGAGGGACTGTTTGGCATGGGTGTCGCCGTGGGCGACTATGACAACGACGGCTTTCCCGATCTGCTCGTTCTAGGCTACGGGCGCTGCATTCTCTACCACAACAACGGAGACGGCACATTCTCAGACGTGACATCGCGCGCTGGCTTTCAGAATTCTGGTCTTTGGGCTTCGAGTGCGGCGTGGTTCGATTATGACAACGATGGAAAACTCGACCTTGTGATCGCGAACTACGTCGACTGGTCTCCCGAGCGCAACTTCTACTGCGGGGACCATGGCCCTGGCATGCGCAGCTACTGTCATCCCGACGATTTCCATGGCCAGCCTCCAACGCTTTACCACAACAATGGAGATGGCACATTCGCTGACGTCAGTAAGTCCTCGGGTGTGGGGCTCAAGAGCGGCAATGGCCTGGGCGTGGTGACCTTTGACTATGACAATGACGGTTGGCAGGACATCTTCATCGCCAACGATCACATGCCGAACTTCTTGTTCCACAACAATCGTGACGGAACTTTTCGGGAAGTGGGATACACCGCTGGCGTTGCAGTGAGCGCAGATGGCCAGTTCGAGGCCGGAATGGGCACCGACGCCGCCGACACGACAGGAAATGGCCGGCTTGACTTGATTGTCGGTCACCTCGATATGCAACTCGCACGCCTATATCAGAATATGGGTGACCAGACGTTCGACGATGCGACTCTTCGATCGAAACTCTCATACGCCACTTTTCACATGAGCACTTTTGGCACGCGCTTCATGGACTACGACAATGATGGTGCACGCGACTTATTCATGGCAAACGGCCACGTTCTCGACAATGTTCAGCTCTACCATCAGGGCACAACGTATGCTGAACCTAAGCTGATGTTTCGCAACAATGGGCATGGAGTTTTCGAAAATGTGAGCGACCGCCTCGGCCCAGACTTTCAACTGCCTCGCGTGAGCCGTGGTGCGGCGATCGCTGACTTCGACAATGATGGAGACCTCGACATTCTCGTAAACAACTGCGGCCAGCCTCCGCAATTACTGCGTAACGACGGCGGCAATGCAAATCACTGGCTGCAGATTTTTTTGATCGGCACAAAATCCAATCGCGACGGCGTGGGAGCTCGGGTCAAAGTGTCCGCGGGCGATCTCGTCCTTTACGACGAAAGAAAAGGGGGCATGAGCTACCAATCAGCTCAAGATCCTCGCCTTCATTTTGGACTGGGAAAGCACACGACTGTAGATTCACTGGAAATCGTCTGGCCAAGCGGAATGAAGACAAAGTTGGCTAATCTAAAGAGTGACCAGATCATCACCGTCAAGGAAGGCGTGGGGTTGGTCGAGCGTGCATTCCCAATGATTCGCGAAAGATGAAAGACGAGCGATACCGGCTCATCCTCTACTGATGTGGCAGTGCTGGTTCCTTTGCGCGTACTCCGCCGCCATAACTCACCTTGCTATCGCCGGGCGCTGATCGGATGCGGTCTGCTTGTGCCTGATTCAGCATTTCCAACGTTGTCAGGGCTTCTTGAGCCTGTTGCGCGTCTCCGTGGCGCTGATACGCCCTCGCCAGACTGGGGTATATCGCGGGCTGGCTGGGCCTCATCTTCCGCGCTTTCTCCAGGTGGGTTACGGCGTCTTCAAGGCGCCCAGCCGCGAGGTAGATCTGACCGAGGGCGATTTGCGAACCCGTATCCGACGGGCGTTCACTTACTGCCGTCTCGAGTGCTGTTTGAGCCTCACTGAACTCACGCTGCCCCGGCACTATGCCGGAACGAAGCAGCGCTTGCCCAAGAACCGTGAGCAGAATGGGATTTTGTGAGCCTTTATTGATGCCTTCCCGCGCCTCGCGTATTGCCTCAGCGATGTCTCCCGCGAGTAAATTTTCATACGCGGTAGACAGGTAGCCGATTTCAGATCCCGCGGCGAGATTGCTGGCCAGCTCAAAATCCGTTCTCGCCCGATCGAATTGATCTAGCTGAGACAGGAACATTCCGCGCTGGTAATGAAGGCGTGCTGACTGCGGAAGGATGTTGAGTCCAATATCGACTACCTTGAGACCCAAGGAGAATTCCTGATGCTCCATGCACGCATCAGCCACCAATAGATATAACTTCTCGCTCTGCGGTGTCGCGAGAGCCGCTTTCTCAAAAGATGCCAATGCTTCCTTCGACTGTCCGTTTCCAATGTAGGCTTGAGCCAACAGGTTCTCGACGTCCGCGCCCTCGTGACCCTCGCGATGAAGATCATTCAGTATAGAAATTGCCCGCTTGTACTCGCCAATCCCGACATAGCAAAGCGCGAGATTGAAACTTGCCGCGTATTGATTGTGAACCTTTCCTTGCGCCCCAAGTAAATGCGGGATGGCCTCGCTGAAACTACCGCTACGAGTGAGGGCAGTTCCCTTCTGCAGCTCTTCTTCAGCACGCCGTTCTTCGGTTCGAATTTGTTCGTCAGAACCTGCATCGTGGTTTGCTTGACTCGCGTAGTGCGGGTCGGTCTGAGCCTGCAGTCTTCCAGTCGTCACTTGGGCACTTGATAGCGCGCACAACGACAACGTCAAACTGGCAGCAAGAAACAGCATTGGCGAGCATATCTTCGGCATCATCGCGAACCCAGAATCACGAACACGGCGTCTTTACTTCCACTTGCCCTGTCCCTCGATGATGGTCACATACCGGTCGAGCGGAAGATCAGTGAATCGTTCCTTCTTGCCACTTGGCTGAGGCCACTGCACCTCAAGCCAATCGATTTTCGTTCTCTTTCCGATTCCCAGAACCATCCGGGGATCGTGCGCCGAGAGATAGCTTCCACCGCCGACTTTGAACTGATGACGCTGAAAGTCGCCGGACTGATATGTAACCTTGGCACCGATGGCGTCAATGTTGGCACGCGTTCCTACGAGTCGGAGACCCAACCAGTGATTCTCGCGCCCAACATTGTTTCTCAATAGCACCGGCGAGGCGTTATTTTGGGAAACCAAAACATCGACCGAGCCGTCATTGTCGAAATCGCCGAGTGCCATCCCCCTCCCGGCCAGGAGCTTGGAAAAAATTGGGCTACTTTCCTGGCTCACGTTCTCAAACCCTTTGCCGCTATTGCGAAATAAAATCATCGGCTCCAAGAACTTTACTCCCTCGATCAATTTCTCAACTTTGTCATCCGGATGGCCGTTGCACAACAGCAAATCAATATTCCCGTCATTGTCATAGTCGAAGAATTTCAAGCCCCAACCGCTCAGCATGCGGGTCGCAGCGCCGATGCCAAAGGGATTGGAAACATCCGTGAAGACTTCGTCTTTGTCGTTGTGATAGAGAGAAAACATTTCATGGTCGACATTCGCTTCGAACAGATCGATCCAGCCGTCCTGGTCGTAATCCGACGCATCCACACCCATTCCCGAGCGAGGTTTCCCAAACGAACTCAACCCTACCCCTGCCAGCATTCCGACCTCTTCAAATTTTCCTTTACCGCGATTGGCGAACAGGAAGTTCGGAACTGTGTCATTGGTGACGTAAAGGTCCATTCGGCCGTCGTTGTTCACATCCGCTGCCACGACTCCCCAAGCCTTGGCTCGTGATTGTGAGATTCCGGATTCTTTGCTGACGTCGGTGAAAGTGCCGTCACCATTATTGTGAAACAACCAGCACGGCATCGGATCATAAATACTCGGGATACAGTAGTGTCGTTCGCCGCTGAGCAGGTCTCCGCAGAACTTCAGCTTGGTCTTGCTGTAGTCGACAAACTGGCACACAAACAAATCGAGCCGTCCGTCGTTGTCGTAGTCGAACCAGACCGCGCTGGTCGCCCAGCCCGGTGCGGCGACGCCGGCTTTCGCAGTGACGTCCGTGAACGTACCATCTCCGTTGTTGTGATACAGGATGCTCTTGGGATATTGCGTGAGGTAGATGTCAGGAAAGCCGTCGCCGTCATAATCGCCAATGGCCACGCCCATCCCATACGCGGTTCCGGTGACTCCAGCTTTTAGGGTGACGTCGGTAAACGTTCCATCGCGATTGTTGCGGTACAACGCATTCCGCAAAGGCCGCGCCGGTTCGTAAAAATCGCATGGCCCGCTATTTACCAGGTAAATATCCATCCAGCCGTCGTTGTCGTAGTCGAGAAAAGCGCAGCCCGCTCCAACCGTCTCTGGTAAATGCGCCATAGGAGACCTGCCGTTGACGTGCACCCAGCTGATGCCACTCGCGGAAGCGGGAATCTCACCAAAAGCGGGCGAGGAAGCTGCAGCTACGACTGGTGGAGACAACAAGCCGGATGCCCCGAGCGCGCCGCCAATTCCGGTCCAACCCAGCAGCTGAAGAAATCGCCTGCGTGATGCGGACGTCATATTTCTCTGCGTTCCTTCACCTGCCCTGTCCCATTGCAATCACAGAGCGGTTCTGCAAGCAGAGGAAAGCGCATGCAGGTGCTCTCATCAGTGCGCCTCTCGCGGCGCTTTGGCGGCTGCCTCCCGCTGCAGCCCCATTTCTTTGTCCGCTTCCTGTTTGTGGCCGGTCCGGGCATAGGCGGTGGCCAATTGGTAGTGACCAGCTGGATCTGCGGCCTGACGCTTGACGTAAGTTTGCAAAGGCGCGATCGCCTCCGTGAACTTTCCGGCAGAATTGAGCGACATCCCAAGAGCAAGATAAGCCTCGTCGAAACCAACATCGAGCTTCGCTGCCTTTGAGAACCTCGTGGCCGCCTCATCCCATTGGCCGGCTTGACGCGCCGTTTCTCCCAACATGAACTCGGCAGACGCATTGTTCGGATCGACTCTCAGTTCCTCTTCGAATTCTTTCTTCGCGCTTTCTCCTTCCGGAGGAGTCTTCGACAGAAACACCCGGCCGATCTGGTAATGAATGCCATGCCGTCCGGGATTTTGCTCGAGGATTTTCTGATACTCGGCGACAGCCCGATCCCAGTCTCCATGTGACTCGAAGGCCTCGGCCTCAAGTTGTTCCGCTTGCGCGGAGTTGGGAGCCGTTGCTGCCAATTCTTGCGATGCTCTTGAAGCCAGTTCGGCATAAAAATGAGTGGTTAGATACAGGACTTCGGGGTCGTGGGGGAAGTCGCGATTCAGATCCAGAAGGGCTCCGATTGCCGCCTCGGTGCGTTCCAGGCTCATCGCGCACCTGGCGGTTGCCATCATGATGTTGTACTTAAGCTCCTTGCCAGGAATTCGCGTCAGAGCCTGCTTCAAGACCGGCAACGCTTCGCGGCAGCGCCCTGTTGCCGCCAGACTGATACCGCGCTCGGCGGTCGTCGCACCATCGGACGAAGAAACCTTCGGCGTCTGCTGGGCGGTCGCCAACGCCGCGACCAACACACAGGCACTTGAAGTGCAAATACCAAGCAGTCTAGACATGAAGGTCTCACATTCTGATTGCGCGAAGTATAACTTGCCCACGATCACGTGAGCCTCCGGCGGAAGCCGAGAAACCCAGAAAGTACCAGTAAACGATTCCCCAAGTTCATCAACTAGTGTATACAATATCCATATCATCGTTGAACGGACCTGCTCCGACAACACATTTTTAAAGGAGGCAACATGCCGAAATTTTCCCGCCGAGCGTTCATAACTACGTCTGCCGTCGCCGCGAGCTCGGCTCTTCTATCCCGGATCGCAGTTGCCGCTCCGCAAGATCCCGTCGTCAACACAATGGTCGACCCGAAAAAGAAGGACGGTACGCCAGTCAACCGAGAAAAGATTTCCTGGAAGGCGCTCCCTTTTCCCATGAAGCAAGTACGCCTGGGAGAGGGCCCGTGCAAAGTCGCAATGGAAGCCGACCGGCAATATTTGCATTCCCTGCCTCCCGACCGCCTGCTGCATACCTTCCGAATCAATGCCGGCATAGCCTCTTCAGCGCAGCCGCTGGGAGGATGGGAGGAACCCAAGTGCGAACTGCGCGGCCATTATGCCGGCGGTCATTATCTTTCCGCGTGCGCCCTAATGTACGCCAGTTCTGGAGACGAGGATCTCAAAACCAACGGCAATGCGGTCGTCACCGAGCTCGGCAAATGCCAAGCCGCATTAAAGAGTGGATACCTGAGCGCGTTCCCTATTGAATTCTTCGATCGCCTGCGCGAGCGCGAGCGCGTCTGGGCCCCGTTCTACACGATTCACAAGATCATGGCTGGCCTCCTGGATATGTACGTCTACTGCGGCAATGAGCAGGCGCTCGACATGGTCGAGAAAATGGCGGGATGGGTTGCCGGCTACACCGGCTCCCTTAGCTATGAACACATGCAGCGTGTGCTTGGAACCGAATTCGGCGGAATGGGCGAGGTACTTTGCAATTTGTATGCCGTCACTGGCAGGAAATACTACCTTGCAGTCGCCCAACGCTTCGACAAGAAGCAGTTCTTCGATCCGCTCGCCGCTCACCGCGACGAACTGAAAGGCTTGCACGTCAATACCCACATTCCCCAGGTCATCGCCGCGGCACGGTACTACGAACTGACCGGTGATCGTTGCTATCGCGACATTGCTGAATATTTCTGGGATGAAGTCGTGAGCGAGCGCTCGTACTGCACCGGCGGCACCAGCAATGGCGAGTCGTGGAACACCGATCCGGGAAAACTCTCAACTGAATTGGGACCGAGCTCGACGGAGTGCTGCTGCGCCTACAACATGATGAAATTGACGCGCCACTTATTCGGCTGGTCTCCCGATGCTCGCCTCATGGATTACTACGAACGCACGGTGTTCAATCACCGTCTCGGCACCATCAATCCTGAAGACGGCACCATGATGTATTACCTGCCGCTCGCATCGGGGTATTGGAAAACTTTCGGCAAACCCTTCGATTCCATGTGGTGCTGCACGGGCACGGGATCGGAGGAATACGCGAAACTGACCGACACAATCTATTTCCACGACGACGACTCACTGTATGTGAATCTCTACATCGATTCGCAATTGGAGTGGCCTGAAAAAGGACTCCGCTTCAAGCAGGAGACTCGCTTCCCGGAGGAGCAAGGAACCACCCTGACGATCTCAGGCAAGACTCCCGTACAACTCGGCATCAATCTCCGCATTCCGTACTGGGCTCAAGGCGGAAGCGTAAAGATCAATGGAGCAGCGTTGCCAGCTTTCTCGAGTCCCAGCAGCTATCTCACTCTGAATCGCGTGTGGAAGCCTGGTGACAAGATTGAATTGAGTTTGCCCATGGGACTGCACATCGACTCGATGCCCGACGACCAGACCATCCAGGCCGCCATGTATGGTCCGCTCGTATTGGCTGGGCGTTTTGACCAGGTCACGAGAGAAATGAGCTATGGCGATTACGAACCGAAACCCGGCGATCAAGAAAAAGTGCCGGACATTGTCGCCGACTCCAGCAAGCCGACTGAATGGATCGAACCGGATGCCAAGCAACCTCTGACGTTTCGCTCAGTAGGTCAGTCTCAAGCGCTGACTATGGTTCCGCTGAACAAGATCATTCACAACCGATATGCAGTCTATTGGAAGGTCAACAACAAAGCAGTATAGAGGACCGCTCCAGCGGTCAGCGGTTCACGACGGCATTTGGCCACGGCGGTCTCATTCCCATCTCTTCACGCCGCCATTGCTTCAAATCAGCACCACATCATCTTGGATTCGGCCAGTGACTTCGGCTGAACCTCGACGGACCAGAATATTCACTTCACTCCGCAGCCCGAACTCGGGAAGGTAGACCCCGGGCTCGATCGAGAAACAGGTATTCGGGATCAACTCCCGCTCGTCGTGGGACTCGAAGTTGTCGATGTTGGCTCCATTGCCGTGGACCTCCGTGCCAATCGAATGTCCAACGCGATTGTTCAAGTATTTCGCGTACCCGGCAATATCAAGGACATCCCGGGCCGCTTTGTCCACCTCCCAGCCGGCAACCTTTGTGCCCGACGCGATCGTCGTCTTTACCTTTTCGATGCCTGCGTCCCGCGAACGACGGACAATGTCGAATGTTTCGCGAATGCGATCTGGTAATGTCCGGCCGACGAAACCCGTCCAACTGATGTCGTAATAGACCGCTCCCGATCTATTTTTCTTCCCCCAGACATCGAGGAGTACGAAGTCTCCTTCACGGATTGGTGCGCTGTGATCCGCGGTAGGGGCGTAATGCGGATCACTGCTGTTCTGATTAACAGCCACGATTGGAGGGGCATCGGCAGTCAGCGCTTCGCGGCGGAAAGCCTCGACCAGCCATTGCTGGATTTCAAATTCGTTCGTGCCCCCACTCCGGACGCGCCGGCCGATCTCCGGAAAGACCGCGGTCATAATGGCATCGATGGATTCTGCTGCCGCGAAGTGAGAGAGAATCTGCTCGTCGGTCCACGTCGCTTCGAATCTTGCCACCAGATCGGCGGAACTGATCACGTTCACTCCGAAACTGCGGATCAGATCGACCGTGCCCGCATCGGCTGTCGATACCGTAAAGATCATGTTGTTTGGAGAAAACTGCATCGCAACTACCGGCACCCCGGAGAGCAGATCGCGCAGCTTTTCTACGAGTTCCTGCCAGGGGGCGTAGACCTGCTGTTCACCGGGCAGCGCATCGAGATGGTAGGGCTCGATTCGATGAAGCAACTTCACCGGTTCGCCTTCCGCCGGAACCAGATAGAACCAGCGCCGCGAGACCATCGAGGATTCCGGCAGGCCGAGGATCCGGTATGAGATTGCATCCCGATGATGGTGATCGAAAAAGAGCCATGCCGGGATCTGGCGATGCCTCAACTCAGCCTGAATTTCTTCGATCCTCTTCATTCTGCTTCGTCAAACGCGGCTCAGAGACCGTCCGCAAGATGGTAGTACATGTCATTCCAACGGAGTTCCTTTACAAAGTCTGAAATTTCGGTCTTGCCATCGATCAGCAAGAACTCAATCCCCGCCATTACAGCGAAATTTTCCAGATGTTCTGCCTTCAAGGCGCGGCTCAGCGCTGTGTGATGTGCGCCACCCGCCTGGATCCATGCGGTCGCGGCCACCTTGAGATTTGGTTCAGGGATCCAGAGCGCCCGCGCTACGGGTAATTTGGGTAGAGCATGCTTCGGCTGGATTACATTCACTTCATTCACAATCAACCGAAAACGGCTGCCCATATCGACCATCGAAGCGTTCACCGCCTTGCCGGCGGCGGCCGTGAAGACCAACCGAACCGGATCTTCCTTTCCACCAATCGACAGCGGATGAGTTTCGGCGGACGGCTTTTCATCCGAGATCGACGGACACACTTCGAGCATGTGGGCACCGAGCACCTGTCCCTGATCTTTCAGTTGGTAGGTGTAGTCCTCCATGAAAGACGCCCCGCCCTTGAGGCCGTGGCTCATGACTTTTGCCGCCCTGACCAGGGCTGCGGTTTTCCAGTCGCCTTCCGCGCCAAAACCGTATCCGTCGGCCATTAACCGTTGCACACTGATTCCGGGGAGTTGTGGCAGACCGTGCAAGTCTTCAAACGTATCGGTAAATGCGTGTGAGCCGGTTTCTTCAAGAAAATGCCGCAACCCGATCTCAATCTTCGCCGCGTCAAGCAAGGATCGATGTTGGCTCCCACCCTTGCGAAGTGGCTTCGCCACCGTGTAGGCCTTATCGTATTCGGCCGCGACACGCTTGACTTCAGCGTCCGTCACTGCGTCTACGCACTTCGCCAAATCTCCTATGCCATATCCATTTACTGTATAGCCCAGTTTGATAGCGGCATTAACTTTGTTTCCGTCGGTCACGGCAACATTCCGCATGTTGTCACCGAAACGGGCGACTTTCAGTTGTTGCGCATCGTGCCAGGCGCAGGCTGAGCGTAGCCAAGCGCCGATTTCCCAATGAACCTCCGCATCCTGCCAGTAGCCGACAATGATCTTTTGCTGGAGCCGCATCCGGGCTCCAATGAATCCAAATTCCCGATCCCCATGAGCCGATTGGTTGAGGTTCATGAAGTCCATGTCGATCGTGGACCAGGGCAATTCGTCATTGAACTGGGTGTGCAAATGCATCAACGGCTTGTTGAGCGAGCCGAGGCCGGCGATCCACATACGGGCAGGCGAGAAGGTATGCATCCACGTGATCAAACCAACACAGTTCCCGGAACTGTTGGCGTCCTGGCACAATCGGTGGATCGATTCTCCGTTCGTCATTACCGGCTTCGCGACAATCCTCACAGGCATCTCTGGAGAAGCCGACACCGCGCGCGCAATCGCCGTAGCATGCTGCTCGACCTTCTTCAGAGTTTCCGGCCCGTAGAGATGCTGGCTTCCGGTTACGAACCAGGCTTCCAAGTTAGATAGATCGATCATTCAGTCCTCTCTTCCATACGTATTCAACAAGATCGGGTGACCGTTCGCGACTTGCCTTATCGATTCATCATTTCTGTGATCCAACCTTGAGACCGCAGCAAGTGCCCATCTTTTCGCTACTCACAAAAAATTCCCGCGTTAGGTTCACTTCGACGGCTAGTCTTTACCTGCCCGGGTGTCGAATTGAAAAACAGTCACTGAGTGGTATCGCTCTCCCGGTTTCAGCTCTGTTGATGGAAAGTTCTTGTGGTTGGGGGAATCGGGGAAATGCTGAGTTTCCAAACAAAATCCTGAACGATGCCCATATACGTGTCCGGCTTTCCCGACAATCGAGCCATCCAAGAAATTGCCCGAATAGAACTGCAGGCCCGGCTCCGTCGTCAGCACGCGCAAGATCCGGCCCGTCAAGGGGTCTTCGACACTTGCGGCCTCGACCAAATCGCCGCCCGGTTTGCGATCAAGCACCCAGTTATGGTCGTAACCTTTGCCGTTGCGTAGTTGCTCATCGCTCTCGTCGACGCGCTCGCCAATTGAGTGAGGAGTCTTAAAGTCGAACGGCGTGCCCGCAACCTGCTTAAGTTCTCCGGTTGGTATGAGAGCCGAATCGACCGGAGTAAAGCGGGATGCATTGATCTTCAATCGCTGCGGCAAGACGTCACCGCTGCCCTCTCCGGCGAGATTGAAGTAGGAATGGTTGGTGAGGTTCACCACCGTATCTTTGTCGGTGGTGGCGGAATATTCAATCTGCAAGCTCTTGTTTACCAAGGTGTACCGAACCGTCGCTTCCAGATTCCCTGGGTAGCCTTGGTCTCCATCTTTACTGAGGTATTTAAGTTCCATACCGTTCTCGATTATGTGTGCAGACCACACCACCTTGTCGAAGCCGCGGGTGCCGCCGTGGAGTGAATTTTCACCATCATTTTTCGGCAGCGTGAAGATCTTGTCATCGAGTTGAAATTTTCCATGAGCGATCCGGTTTCCGTATCGCCCGATGATGGCCCCGAAAAACGGACTGTTGGCGATGTACTTATCCACCGAGTCGTAGCCGAGTACGACGTCCCCGAGTTTCCCTTTCCGATCAGGAACCTCAAGCGATTGGACAATCCCTCCGTAGGTCATCACACGTACTTTCATCGCACCATCGGAGAGCGTATATAGTTCGACGGGCGTTCCGTCGGAGGTCTTGCCAAATGGCTGTTTCGACACGCGCGTTTGTCCTTCCGTCCGCGTTGATATGGAGAGGCCGATCAGAACCACCAGCATCCACAAGCTCGTTCGCCACAACATAAATGTCGATTCCTCGGGCAAGGAAATGAGTAAACGTTTTCTCATTATACCCTCAGCCTCCATCTACTGCACGGAAATGAGCGACGCGTACTTTCACAATTAGCAGATCGAGGTTCGTCCTATACCTTGCACGCCATCTTTTCCAGGAACTCAGGAACCCTTAACAACAATGCCAGATATTTGCCTGCCCTCCGAGCCGATTAATATCGACTTCAGTCCGAAACACTGCTGTAACATTTCTTATCGTCCGGATATCGACTGCACGACCCCTATGGCAAATCTTGAAATGCACACCAGAGCCCCTGGGCCGGTCCCGCATGGCGGTGGGCCAAACGCCTGGCAAGTTGCAAGCTCCATTAAAGGAATGGTTTGTAGGTGGTTGGAGAAAATAGTTCACGGTAGCATGACCTCGATGCCGGCGCAGGAGGCAGTTGACTCGAACCTGGAGAATCGATGGAAATGTTGGCGGCCAACACCTCACTAGAGACGCTGCCGTGAACAGATTGTCGACGCCGACTCATGCCGGACCCTCAATTCCGGCAAGGCGTTTGTTAGTAAACGTTTGCGGTATGGGATGCTATAGTTACCGTCATGACGTAAACCACGACTCGGTTTGTTATCATCGGCTTTCTTACCCCGCAGTCTGTAGATACAATCGTCACTCCGCTCATGGATATTCGCGAAATAGCAAAGCGCGCTCGAGTTTCTACCGCGACGGTATCTCGCACCATCAATCGGATTCCGACGGTCAACCCGCAACTCGCGAAGCGAGTGTGGAACGTCGTTGAAGAACTTGGTTACTATCCCAACACTCAGGCGCGCGCGCTTGTTTCAGGACGAAGCCGGATTTTTGGGCTCATCATTTCGGAAATCACGAATCCGTTTTTTCCCGAGATCGTACAGGTGTTCGAGCGGATCGCAGTTGAGCACCATTACGAGATCATGCTGACCTCTACTGGAAATGATCCCACTCACATGGAGGCTGCGGTGCGGCGGATGATCGAGCGCCGCGTCGAGGGCGTGGCCATTATGACCTTCGGCATGGAAGAGGTCTTGCTCGAGGACTTGAAGCTGCGCAAGGTACCGCTGGTATTTGTCGACGTTGGGCCGGCCCGTCCCCGAGTCAGCAATATTCGAATTGACTACCTTCACGGCATCCGGCAGGCGGTGCAGCATCTGGCCGCGCTTCGTCATCAGCGGATTGCGTTCATTTCCGGACCATTGCACTTGAAGTCCGCTCAAGCCCGCAAGCAGGCATTTCTCAGTTCCATGGGCGAGATCGGACTGGAGGTTGACCCTGCTCTGATTGTGGAGGGGAACCACACCATCGAAGGCGGCATTGCGTCCTTTGGCAAACTCCTCGCCGGAAAGTCCCGGCCTACTGCTGTTCTGTGCTCGAACGACATGACTGCGATGGGAGTGATGCGGAAGGCCTATGAAGAGGGAATCCAGATTCCGCTGGATCTCTCGGTAATTGGCTTCGATGATATTCGTCTCGCGCAATTTGTCTTGCCCGCGCTCACGACCGTTCAGATGTCACAGGCTGAACTCGCCCGCTTGGCATTCAACGCACTTCTCACGGAGTTGCAGAGGGAAACTCCATCTCCCGCTGGAACCGAGTACGTCCTGACTACCCACCTCGTGCTTCGCGAGTCGACCCGTCTGGTCCCTGGTAATCCGAAGATTTCTGCGAAGAAATCTGTTCGGCAATAGCTTGGGCCTGTCGACGCTGCGCATCCGTCCCACAAGTAATCGAAGCTACCGCAACGCTAGGCTCCCCACTGAATGACAGTGTATGAGCGCGCCGGCACCTCAAACTTGGTTCGCCCGCCCGATGTGACGGGTTTTACGAAGGCTTGCGGGGCGACGCGCCGTGGATCTTCAAAGGTGTTGAATGCCTTAAGATCGCTTCCAGTCAGGACGGTCGAGTTCAGCAGCTTTCCCGGCGCCTTATCTTGCCAATTGATTTCGACTACGTGCGGTTTTGTCAGATCTCGATTGAGGATGAAGGCTGACACGTTGCCATTTTCGGGACTCAGGGTTCCTGCCACATCAAGATATGCCACCGGTCCCATCTCCGAAACCTCGTACGTGGGTGACTCCACGAACATATTCAGCACATTGCCATTGGCCCACTGCAACGCCCAACTGTAGGGGTAGTAAATCGTCTGCCTGAGCACACCTTTTGCATTCGTAACCAGCGGCGCGATCACATTGACCAGTTGCGCCAGGCACGCGATCTTGATCCGGTCGGCGTTGCGCATCAGACTGTTGATGATTCCCCCGACCAGAAGCGCGTCTTCGAGGTCATAGACTTCTTCCAATAGGTGTGGCGCCTCGTGCGCATGTCCATTCACCGCTTCGGCGTCGCGGGCGCGATACCACACGTTCCACTCGTCAAATGACAGCCACAATTTTTTCGGCGACCGCTTGTGCCCCCGTACCAAGTCACACACGGCGAGGGTCTCAGCAATCTGGCGCTCCATGCTGAGGTTCATAGCCACAAATTTTGAGCTATCACCTCCGGTTTCTGAGGGAGTGTTGCCGATGTAGCGATGGAGAGACAATGCATCGACATATTCATAGCATTGCTCCAAGACCTCGCGGTCCCATTCCAGATAAGTAGGCATACCGGGTCCGCTGGATCCGCAAGCGATGAGTTTGAGAGCCGGATCTACCGCGCGCATCTGGCGGGCGGCGTCCTGCGCCTTCAGGCCGTATTCACTGGCCGTCATATGACCGATCTGCCACGGACCATCCATCTCGTTGCCCAGACACCAGTGCTCCACTTTGTACGGTTGTTCAATGCCATGACTGCGACGCAGATCGCTCCACTTCGTTCCCCTCTCGAGGTTGCAGTATTCAACCAGCGCTGCCGCCCTCTCCGCCGTGCCCGTACCCAGATTCAGCCCCATTAAAGGACGGGCGCCAACGATCTTGCTCCATGCCATAAATTCATCAGTGCCGAACTGGTTTGTATCGATGGTGTTCCATGCTTTGTCGAGGATGCGCGGACGCTCTTTCTTCGGCCCCACTCCATCCAGCCAGTTGTATCCCGAAACAAAGTTGCCACCTGGATAGCGAATAATTGGAACACCGAGATTGCGCACTTCGTCGATCACATCTTTGCGGAACCCGTTCGCGTCCGATAGGGATGAAGCCGGATCGTAAATACCCTCATAGATCGCACGGCCCAGGTGCTCCAGAAAGGATCCGAACATGTTTCGGTCGAGTGGAGCGATGGTCCTTCGGGAATCGACATGGATACGCGCGATTCCACTTGAGTCGGCGGGCGCAGGTTGCGCCGTTCGGCCGAATGCGAAACGGCTCCCGAGCAGATTGGCAGAGCAGGCGATTCCAGCACTGGCGGCCTGTTGCAGGAATTTTCGTCTGGTGTCGGAAAACAATTTGCACTCTCCTTAATATTTTCGTGCCATCCACGACTGTAGATTCGGGTCTGACGACTTCTACGCTCAATTCTCTTTAGCCACGTTCGCAACCTCGATCAGAGCGGGTAGTACACTCCCGAATTCCCCTTTTCCCGGTTCGCCGAAGGCGAAATAGAGTCGACGATAGTGCTCGTACAGATCCGCATACACTCGCTGCGCAGTTTTCTCGGGCTCGTAGACTTTGAACGACGAGCAGATCCGATTCTGCGCTTCATCAATAGTTTTGAACGTGCCTGCGGCAATAAACGCAAATATCGCGGAGCCAATGCCCGTGACTTTGCCACTCGGCACCAGCACAGGCCTTCCCAGTACATTCGCGTAAACCTGATTCAGCACAGCATTATTCTGCGGAATGCCGCCGCCGTTGATGACTCGATGCGTTGGCGCACCGTATTCGCTCATGCGGTCGAGAATCACGCGCGTGTGAAAGGCGGTTCCCTCGATCGCTGCAAACAGTTCATCCTGAGCTGTGTGCTGAAGATTCCATCCCAGGGTGATTCCCCCAAGATTCGGATTGACCAGCACAGTTCTGTCTCCGTTGTCCCAAGTCATGCGCAGCAGTCCGGTTTGCCCAGCGCGGCAACTCTCCAAGCCGCGGCTCAGTTCGGCGACGGTTGTATTCGCTCGCTGCGCGATGGCATTGAAAATGTCTCCAGTCGCGGACAGCCCCGCTTCGACACCCGTGTATTGCGGGTGCACGCTACCCTTTACTACGCCGCAAACACCTGGAATCAACTCCGCCTGTTTCGCGTAGGCAATAATGCAAGTCGACGTGCCGACGACGTTGACCACGTCACCTTCTTTGGCTCCGGCACCGATGGCGTCCCAATGCGCATCGAAGGCACCGACCGGGATCGGAATCCCCGCGCGCAGCCCAAGTTTTTCCGCCCACTCAGCCGACAGCGTTCCAGCAATCTTGTCTGACGTCGCGTACTCGCCATCGAGTTTCGCCCGCACTCCCGACAACAGCGGATCAACGTTCGTCAGAAAGCTTTCCGGTGGCAGTCCGCCGAGGGCTGAGTTCCACATCCACTTATGCCCCATCGCGCAGACGCTGCGCTTCACATTCGCAGGGATCTTGATTCCACAGAGCGTCGCCGCAACCATATCGCAGTGCTCGAACGCGCTCGCAAACCTTTCTCGCTTGCCGGGATTGTGACGAAGCCAGTGCAACAACTTCGCGAACCCCCACTCGGAAGAGTACACACCGCCACACCATTCGATAGCCTGCAACTTCTCCTTGTGTGCGAGTTCCGTGATCTCGGCGGCTTCGTGTTTTGCGCGGTGATCGCACCAGAGGTAATAGTCGTCAAGGGGAGCCAAATTCGCATCGACTGGAATCACGCTCGAACCCGTGGTATCGAGGGCAATAGCCGCGACACGATCACCGGGAATCCCAGCATCCTTCGTTGCCTGACGGGTAGCGGAAGCCAACGCACGCATGTGATCCTCATGCGATTGCGTTGCGTAGTCTGGATCCTCGCGCTTCCGGTGCAGAGGGTATTCGGAAATAGCAGAGCCAATGAGACCGCGATCACTATCCACCAAAGACACGCGGACACTTAGCGTACCAAAGTCGACTCCCGCAACAATTGCCATTCCGTCGCTCCTGTTTCTGCCGCTGCTTCTGTTCGAGGAATATTAAGAATTGCTAGCCGTCCGCGCACGCTCCCGTGCCGGGGAAAAACGTAAACTAAAGAACAAACCAAGAATCAGCAATATTGCGCCCCACCAGACGTTGGCGTGCAGGTTGTAAAGCACCACCTGATGCTCTGGAGGAGACACCAACTCGTAAATTCCCTGGAGGAAGATCACTGCTCCGTTGAACGCCAGTGACACTCCGATGAAAAACCAAATCGACAACGATCCACCGGTTTTCATGATGTCTCCTACCAGAAAATCACTTGCAAGATTAGAAACACGACAGCTACGACGACTCCCCAGAAAACCGGGCTATGGAACATCGAGGCTTTCTCTTCGTGCGGAATCGGCGTCAGACCGTAGACCAAGTCCGCCAACTCCGAATCGGGTTTAGCCGTAGTGACCAAGCTGACGACTACCGTGACTATGACGCAAATAAGGCAACACCACAGCGCACGAAACATATTCTGCGCCTGATCCTGCGCTTGCATCGACAAGGCGACGTATCGGACCGCGCCCGGGTCTACCTTGACCCAGAGATACATCCCAACCGACGACATGGTTCCGGCTAACAGTCCCCAGAATCCACCAGCCGGTGTCGCCCGCTTCCAGAGCATGCCCAGGATTACCGTTCCAAAAAGTGGAGCGATGAAGAAGCTGAACAGGGCCTGTACGTAGTCCATGATGCTTTGAGCGTTCATCACAAGGTACGCCGTGCCGATGCTGACGGCGACACCGATCAGCGTGCACCAGCGGCCCATTTTGACTTTCAACTCATCGGACGCGTTCTTGTTAATCAGTGCCCCGTAGATGTCATAGGTCCAAACCGTGGCAAAGGCGCTGACGTTGCCAGCCATGCCCGACATGAAGCCGGCAATAAGCGCGGTTATCCCGAGACCGAGCAGGCCGGGACCGCAGTACCGAGCCAACATCAAAGGCAGAACTTCGTCATAGCTGTGCAGGCCTTGCGCTTGTCCTGCCGCGGACCATGCAAGATCACCCGGAACTAGTCTCAGAAGACTTCCATGGGGATCGCGAAGCAGCGCCAGACCCAGCAGCCCGGGCAGGATGACGATGAACGGAACCATCATCTTAAAAGCGGCGCCGATGATCGGGGCGAGTTTAGCCGAACGCAGGTCCTTCGCCGAGAGTACGCGCTGCACAACGAGAAAGTCGGTGGTCCAGTAGCCCATGGCGATCACAGCACCAAGGCCGAATACAATTCCGGCCCAGTTAATCCCCATGGGGTTGTCGCCGAAACTGCCCAGAGTCGACCAAAGATGCGTGTAGGAACCGGGATTGGGAACATTCTGCTCAGTGAGATTCTGCAGAATTTTCGCTTTGAGTCCGTTCCAGCCTCCCGCTTCGACAAGACCGAGGATTGGGATGAGAAGTGCACCGGCCCAGATCAAAAAAAACTGCAGGACTTCATTAAAAATTGCTGATCGCAAGCCGCCGAGTGCCACGTAGATTGCAACAGTGATCGAGGAGACCCAGATGCTGAAATGAATGTCCCATCCCAACACCACGCGCATGACGACCGCCATGGCGTACATGTTGATCCCGCTCATCAGCACGGTCATCAGAGCGAAGGATACCGACGACAGCGCCTGACTTCCCTGGCCGAAGCGCAGTTTGAGATACCCGGGCACCGAATGCGTCTTGCAGATGTGGTAGAAGGGCATCATCACGAGCGCCAGAAATAGCATAGAAGGAATGGCGCCGATCCAGTACCAGTGGGCCGCGAGGATTCCGTACTTATAGGAATTGCCAGCCCAGCCCATCAGTTCCAGCGATCCTAAGTTCGCTGAAAGAAACGCCAGACCTGCGACCCAAGCTGTCATTTCGCGGCCGGCCATGAAGAAGTCTTCCCCGGTGTTGGCTTGTTCCTTCAGATATAAGCCGATGGCCAGGACGAGCGCGAAATAAAAAACGATGATGACCAGATCAACTGGCGAGAGATGTACCAGGGTGGAAGAACCTAAAAAAAGGACAGCAGGATTCATTGTGTCTTGACCTGCCCGTAATAAGCGTTGCGACCGTGCTTGCGCAAAAAGTGTTTATCGTGCAGTTCGCGAGCCAGTGGCCGGGATTCCGCATTGATCAATAACGTGTGTGAGGCCATGCGGGCGATGTATTCCAAAATGACGGCATTGTGTGCAGCTTCGGCAGAGTTCGCCCCCCAGCAAAACGGCGCGTGCCCCGCCACTAGAACTGCCGGGATAGAATTTGGATCGAGTGTGGTAAACGTCCGGCAAATGGCCTTGCCGGTTTCGAGTTCGTAGTCGCCGGCGATCTCGGATGGGTTCAGACGCTCGGTCACAGGCACGGGGCCGTGAAAATAATCGGCATGCGTAGTTCCGAAGCATGGTATGGGAGTCTCGGCCTGGGCCCATGCGGTCGCGAATTCAGAGTGCGTGTGTGCAACACCACCGACGCTCGGGAAGTGTCGGTACAGTTCGAGATGCGTAGCGAGGTCCGAAGATGGGCGGAGCTTCCCTTCAACGATAGTCCCTTCGAGATCGCAAACGACCATATGTTCCGACTTAAGTTCTTCGTAGGGGACACCGCTGGGCTTGATGGCTACGAGCCCTTCTTTCCGATCGATACCGCTGGCGTTGCCGAAGGTGTATAGCACTAAGCCGCGGCGAACGAGTTCCAGGTTCGATTCCAACACCTCTTGACGCAATGCACCTAACAGCATGGTCCGGCACTCCAGGAATAGAGATGCTTCAGCGATAGCAAAACGATGATGAACAGCGAAGTCGCTGATATAGTAAACGTTTGCTCAGAAGGATGCTATAGTTTTTCCGATCCTTCCCGACATTCTGCACTCGTTTTGTCGAGATTGGGCTATGTTCGTTTAATTGAGGCTTTTTGTTTCCCGACTTCTTGCAACGGGTCTCGGCGGTGCAGCAGTTTGCGCCTGAAGGTTGCGCCAGTCGGAATCACTAGAGGAACACCATGGAGACTCGAGGTCTTGGAAACAGCGATCTCGCCATCACTCCGATTGGAATCGGGGCGTGGGCAATCGGCGGAGGAGGGTGGAATGGGAGCATGGGGCCGCAGAACGACAGCGACTCCGTACCGGCAATCCACGCCGCCTTGGATGCCGGTATCAACTGGATCGACACCGCCGCGCTATACGGTCTGGGGCACTCTGAAGAGATGATTGCACGTGCCTTGCAATGCCGTTCGCGGCGTCCTTACATTTTCACGAAATGTGAACGTGTGTGGGACAGCAACGGCCAGGTTGGAGCCTCCCTCAAGGCGAAGTCGATCCGCCTTGAATGCGAAGCCAGCCTGCGCCGCCTGAAAACCGAGTGGATTGATCTTTACCAGATCCACTGGCCTGAGCCAGACGAAGACATCGAAGAAGGCTGGACAGAACTTGCAAAGCTGAAAAGCGAAGGCAAAGTTCGCTATATCGGGGTTTCCAACTTCGACGTTCCCCAGATGAAGCGTGCTCAGGCAATCGCGCCGATTACTTCCCTGCAACCGCCATATGCTGTGGCAAGGCGCGAGATTGAGAAGGAAATTCTGCCTTATTGCGCCGCCGAAAACATTGGCGTGATTGTTTACTCGCCGATGTACGCAGGGCTACTTACCGGGGCGATGACCAAGGAACGGGTCGCGAATTTCCTACCCGAAGACTGGCGTCGCAATCTGCCCGGCTTCAAGGAGCCTGCCCTCTCTCGCAATCTGCGGTTGGTGGAATTCCTGCGCACAATCGGCGCGCGTCATGGCCGAAGTCCCGGAGAAGTGGCCATCGCATGGACGCTGAACCATCCGGCTGTGACCGGCGCGATCGTTGGCTTTCGGAGTCCACAGCAGGTCGCAGGAATTATCGGTGCGGCAGAGTTCCGCCTGCGGGCGAGCGAGATCCAGGAAATCGAAGACGTTCTTGACCGCGAACTTAGAGGATAGGGCGACTGAAGAACATTGACAAAGCGCTGCCAGCCGAGTAAACCAGACTGAGAAAACGTTTTCCACCACGAGGGATAACATGGGACTACATTTTAGCCGCCGTACATTCTTAAAGGCTGCCGGAGCCACCACCGCGTCCACCTACGTAGCCAGGGCATTCCCCACGTTGGCGGCATCTGCGGAGAAGGGGGCCGTTGCGATAACCCCTCCCTTGTCGACATTTTCCTACTCCGCCGTGCAATTGCTTGATGGACCGATGAGGCGGCAATTCGAAGAGAATCACTCACGCTTCCAGAATCTCGATAACGATCGCATGCTGAAGGTCTTCCGGCAGGTAGCCGGCTTGCCTGCACCCGGAGAAGACATGGGCGGCTGGTACGACCTTACTGGATTCAGCCTGGAAGGAAATGACTTCCATGGATTCATCGCAGGGCATTCTTTTGGCCAATACCTTTCTGGCCTCGCACGAGCGTATGCCGTAACGGGATCGGAGGAGACGAGGGCCAAGATTAATCGCCTGGTGAAAGGCTACGGCGAGACGCTGGATGCGAAAGCCAAATTCTTCGTCGACTATCGTCTTCCGGCCTATACGTACGACAAGCTCTCTTGCGGCTTGATCGATGCTCACGAGTTCGCTCACGATCCCTTGGCGATGGACATTCATGAGAAGCTTACGCGGGCCATCGTCGCGTACCTGCCTGAAAAAGCCTTGTCCCGAGCGGAACAACGCTCCCGGCCGCACAAGGATACATCCTATACTTGGGACGAGACGTATACTCTCCCCGAAAATCTTTTCCTTGCTTATCAGCGCAGCGGCAAGTCTTTCTACCGCGACATGGCGAAGCAGTTTCTCGAAGACGACACATACTTCGATCCCCTTTCGCAGGGCAACAATGTGCTTCCGTTCGAACACGCCTACAGCCACGTTAACGCTTTCAGCTCCGCAATGCAGGCCTACATCACGCTCGGGAGCGAGAAGCATCTTCGGGCGGCGAAGAACGGCTTCGAAATGCTGCGGACGACGCAGAGCTTCGCGACTGGCGGCTGGGGACCCAATGAAGCGTTCGGCGAACCAGGGACCGGACAGTTAGGCGGCAGCCTTACTACTACGCATGCGAGCTTTGAAACTCCGTGCGGTGCCTACGGCCACTTCAAGATCACGCGCTACTTGCTTCGCGTCACCAAGGATTCTCGGTATGGAGACAGCATGGAACGCATGCTGTACAACACAATCCTCGGCGCGTGGCCAATTCAGGCGGATGGGACGTCCTTCTATTACTCGGATTACGCTTCGACCGGGAAGAAGGTCTGGTACCGAGACAAGTGGCCCTGCTGTTCCGGCACATTCCCCCAACTCGCGGCCGATTACCACATCAGTACTTATTTACGTTCAGCAGATGGTGTGTATGTAAACCTATTCACGCCTTCGAGTGTGCAATGGAAGGATGAGGGCGGGCAGTACGGCCTAAAGCAGGAAACCAAATATCCGTTCGCTAACAAGATCAACATCCATGTGTTTGCTTCGCAGCCCAGGGAATACACACTCTATGTGCGCATTCCGGCCTGGGCGCGACCCAACCCCGTCCTCGCCGTGAATGGCACACGAGTATCTGGTCCACTCGATCCTGGCACTTTCGCTAGCATCCGACGCACATGGAAAGACGGCGACCGGGTCGAACTCGAACTGCCAATGCCATTACGGCTGGAACCGGTGGACGCGAACCACCCGGACCTGGTGGCTTTGATACAGGGTCCACTCGTGCTCTTTGCATTGGGTGATTCGCAACCGGCCTTCACTCAGAACTCTCTGTTGCAGGCTAAGCCGACAAGTAATACTACCGGGGATTGGCAGGCTACTTCGACGGATGGCAGTAGGGTTACGATGCGTCCTTTCATGACGATCGACAAGGAAACCTACAGTACGTACATGCTGCTGAAGTCGTAGCTGCTAAATGCGCGTCGGGGATGCCTACGCGCAACACTTATTTGGGCTGCGCGTCGCCCTCGACAAGCTTGTAGCGGTATTGCTCCCGCTCTTCCTTGGTCGCGTCCTGGCGAAGCTGGGCGAGCCGTTTGAGTTGATCAGGGATTTCGTTCGTCTTGCCGCTTTTCCTCGACGCTTGGATCAAGTGATACAACGCCGCTTGATCTTTCGGATCGATGTCGAGCGCCTTCTTGCACTGTGTGATCGCCTCGGGATATTGTCCCGCCTGTAGATACAGCTTGGCTAGAACACCTCGCGCTGGCCCAAGAGTAGGACGCAGAGCGACGGCTTTCTTGGCAGACCGCATTGCTGTTTGAAATTCTGGCGTGCCCGGTTCAGCGCCTTTTTGGGTTAGGACGTCGGCCTGCAGGTAGAGCAGGATCGGATCCGTGGGTCTGCGAGCCAATTTTTCCTGAACGCTAGCTAGCGCCTGGTCTAGATCGTTTTGTTGAACAGCTGCTAGTCCCTGCGCGGCCGCGCTCAACGATTGATTTGGATCCAGCTCATACGCGGCTTCAAAGTCGGCCTGGGCTTTCTCGTATTCAGCCAGTTCGACGAAAAGAACGCCACGCGCAAAATACAGAGAAGCCGCCTTTGGCTGAAGGGCGATGCCGTCATTCATGACGTTGATGCCGACCTGGAACGACTGGTGGGCTGACGAGATAGCTGCAAAATCCAAGTAGAGATTCACATTTTGCGGGTCGAGCAACAGGGCTTGGCGCAGGGTATCGACTGCCTTCGCCGTGTCGTGGGCCTCTTCGTATGCGGTAGAGGCAAGCTCCAGAGTGTCAACATCTGTCTTCGGGCCAAGCAGCGGATCGAGCGTAGCAATCGCGTCCTGAGGCTTGTGAGCCATCAACTGGATGGAGGCCAGCAATTGTCGTTCCCGCCGATCATCCGCATTCAGAGCCAGCGCACTCTGAAAGACGTTAGCCGCCTCGTCGAACCGCTTGAGTCTTACCAAGCAGGTGGCATATGCGTGGAGCGCTTGGACTTGAGATTTAAACAGCGCGGCAGCCTTTTCGAAATGAACGACTGCGGCCGAACAGTTCCCTTGCTGATATTCCAGCACCGCAATCATTCCGTGGCTTGTGGAGTCCGTCGGCCGCAAATGCAAAAGATGTTGTAGAACCGGAATTCCAGCGGCGTTGCCCTCGTCGTATTCGATCTGAGCAATTCCCTGTAGCGCCTGGATATTGTCCGGCGAGATCTTCAGCGCATTTCGGAATGAATCGAGCGCTTCTCCCTTTTGGCCCCGTCTCGAATAAGCTACTCCTTGCATCGTCCACAGCGTGTCGTTCCGGGGGAATTCCCGTAGTGCTGGATGGAGTAGTTCGATCGCTTTATCGAACTCATGGCTCTGCAGTGCGGAAGCGATGACACGAATTCGATCGTCGGAGGTTTGAGCCAGTGCCGACGAAAGAAGGATGATTGAGACAACAATTCCGCAAACTTTTCGCATGGAAAGCAAATACTGTCACCGCCGGATCAGGTCACTCTGTGCAAGCGCTTTCAGTCGACGCGTGAAACAAACATGGTAATCGATGGCGACGGTAGTCACTCTGTTATGCGCATGGAAAAATAAACAGCCGGCCGCTTCAGACGAAGTGGCCGGCTGCTGTGGTCGGTAATGGGGGATGCCTCTAGAAGGAAATCTTTCCTCCCAGTTGCCAGAATCGTGGCTCATGCGAAGCGGTGGCTTGACCGAAATTTCCATCCGGGAAATTTACGTCGACGCCCCCGCTATTGGCGCCGTTTCCATTCCATGCATAGTTTGCCCGGTTGAACAAATTGAAGAGTTCAAACCGGAACTGGAAATTAACTCTTTCCGTAATGCGGTTGTCCTTGTAAAAGTTGATATTCGTTTCGATGAAGTTTGGCCCGCGGAATTGCTGTGCCTTTTCATTTCCGTTTTGACCAAAGGCCGGAACCGCGAAGTCGCTCTTGGGAATCGCCCCGGTCAGCCAAGCGTTATTGTTGGTCAACTGATGGTAGCTGACCACATCCGGATAAGAGGCGGCGGTTTCCCCGTCGGCGTTGTAGTTCCCGCTTCCGGGTTGATAGGCGACGGCGGGATCCGACGCCGAGCACCCCGTCTTGTTGCTGAGGGCACCCGATTGGCACACCGCGAGAAAGCCATTGAAATTGTTGGCGGTTATTGGATAGCCGGACTGGAAGATGCTCGTGCCGCTAACTCCCCAACCGCCCGTCAGGTAGCCCACGGCCCCCTTTCCATCATTCATGCCCCGCAGGGAATAATTGAAGCTGAAAGAGAAGCGATTGGGCGCATCGAAGACCGATGGTCCGTAATATTGTTGAGGATTCAACCCAGCGGAATTGGGATAGTACCCTCCGTCATCCTTTGAACTGGAATGCGTGTAGGAAGCATCGATGTACCCTCGCGAAATACGCCCTCTTACGTCAAAGATCACGGCATTGTAGTTGCCGTGGCGGTCGTTGTCCGCGTAAGTGATGGCACCGAAGCTGGTATTAAGCCGAGTGGGACTGGGAATATGCGCGGTGGGGCTGTTGTTCATCTGGCTGATCAGGTCGCCAGGAAACGTATTGATATCCACGCCATAAGAAACATTTCCGATGGAGTTGCCATTGCCCACTACGTTGTAGGAGTGGGACCCGTTGTAGCCGACGCTGGCCGAGAACTTGCTTCCCAACTTCCTCTCCAAAGTCATGGACCATATGTTCGATTTCGGGGACTTCAAGAGTGGATTGATCCCGCCGATCGCGAAACCGGCGCCTACCACGCCACCTTGTGCGTTAAGCCCCCCTCCCGATTGGGGAGTCAGCCCGGTTCCTGTCCCGAAAGTTGGGAACGTAAACCCAAAAGGAGGCTTATTGCTGGTTCCAAGCTCGAAGATTGGAGCCTGTGCGGATGCTGTGCCCCCGGCAACAAAGGTGGGCAAAACCAGCCCTGGAGGGCTCCCGCGGAATTCCTCTTGCACATTCGCCGAGGTCAGCCAGTTGTTGTAAACTCCAAACCCACCGCGCACCACCCAATCCCCTTTTCCCGTCGGATCCCAGGCAACTCCGATGCGCGGACTGAACAGGTTGTTGACTGAGTGCAATAGCGCGTTATGAGTAGGCTTGGCATAACCGTTCGCCACTTGCTCCTGTTCGGTTGTACCCGTACCCAAGTAGAAGTTTCCGAACACCGTCGCTGGACTCTTGGACCACGGGTTACCGCTGTCGTCGTAACGCAAGCCTACGGTTACGGTGAGATTCCTTCTAGCCTTCCAGGTGTCTTCCACAAATAGTCCAAATGTCCTAGCCGCGGCGTCCCAATTCCACAACTGCTGCGTACCAGTCGCTGGGTTGTACATGATCCCGTTTTCGTTGGTAGGAGCATCCTGTGCCAGGGTCAACAAGTTGCTGAATGAAAATTTTGGCTGCGACCATGGACCTTGAAAGGGTTCCACGTCGTCTCCATACCAGCCCTCGTAACCGATCTTTAGCGTGTGCGTTCCCTTGACATGCGTAAGTACATCGCGCCAGTGATAGTTATGCTGAATGAAATCACCCTGCGCGAAGCCGACACCATAGGCTTGGCCACCATCTGCATTGATTCCATTCACGGTTATGGATGGAACGGTGTAATCCTTGGCCCCACTGCCCAGCACGCCCTCCACGCGACTCATGCCCGCAGTGAACTCGTTTAGCGTTGTTGGTGAGAAGGTATGCATCCATGATGCCTGCCCAGCGACTTGCCAGGTGTTGTTCAAGGCTGAGAACTGCGGCATCGGAGAGGCCGCTCCGGTTAGCAAGAGGGTGCGGAATAAGCTCACGTAAATGCGGTCGCTCTTAAAACCCTGGTCGATACGAGCAAAATACTGAGTGCCGTTTCGGATTTGGGTGGCGCCGAATGATCCGGTGTCTTGCATTTTTAGATTGCAGGGAATGTTATCAATCGCTGCAGGATTCGCCTGGCAGATGAAAGGGCTGGTCGGATCATTTGAGTCGATCCGGCCAAAATAGTTATCCGCCGTCTGAGCAGTGATACCACCGACGCCTGTTGGAAGATATGTATTCAGTATTTGCGTTCCGACGGTAGCCGGATGATTCTGTTGCGCCCACGAGATGAAGTCAGGATCCGCAAACGTGACCAGCCCACCTGCGCTCGCCGACGATCTTAGCGGTTCCACCGCAAAGTAAAAGAAGCTGTTGTGGTGGGGAATGATCGGCCCGCCCACGGCAAAGTCCATATTATTCGAATGAAAAGGCTTGTAGTGCGATTCGGATGAGCTCACGAAATGCTGATTCGCAAACATCGTTTGGTTGTTGAACCAGTCAGACACCGAGCCATGGAACTGGTCGGTGCCAGACCGCGTCGTAAAGACGGTTTGCAGGCCGGCGGCACGACTGTACTCGCTCGAAAACGTGTTGACTTGAACGCTGGTTTCCCGAACCGCATCGGGCTGAGGAGTCAGATTCAAGACTCCTTGGCGAATTCCGCTAGTCACATCGAGCCCATCCACCACGTACTGATTATTGTTCTGACCTTGACCGTTGGCGCTGGCATCAACTTGTTCTTCGGTGGAGTAATTATCCACGCCCGATGCCGGACTTCCTGACGTGCTCGTTCCCAAACCGGAGACTCCGGGAGCCATCGTCACCAGCGTGACCAGGTTGCGGCCGATGACGGGTAACTGCGCGACTGCCTGATTCTCGATCGTCAGTTGAGTGCGGCTATCGGCAGTATCTACCACCGGCGCCTCGGTAGTAACGACGACCGACTCTGTCACCGCGCCAACCTTGATAGTGATCGGCACGCTCAGATTCTGTTCGGTCAGCAGCGTAACGTGGGCCTCGGACTTGGAGAAGCCAGCCGCTTCCACCGTAATCTTGTAGCTTCCCGGAGCCAGACTGACGAAATTGTAGTTGCCGGAAACGTCGCTGGTTGCGACAGACGAAACTCCGGTCGCTACGTTTACTAGCGTAACCGTAGCCTTCGCAACACCCGCACCACTCGGATCTTGAATCACGCCTTGGATGCCGGCAGTAAACTGTGCGAAAGCTGCGCTGGCAGTCAACAAGAAAATGGACAACAAAAAGAACAAGCGGCTAAACGACATGCATCTGGGCATGGCTGCCTCCTATCAAGGCGTTTGAGCTGAAGCAATGAAAACGTTTCAAAAACTCGTGGTGAGAAAACGTTTACTGACGCGGATAATGTATAAATACTATGGTTAACCCCTGTCAAGAACTTTTTTCCTTGATGTCCCGATATCCCGCGGAGGCTAGCTGGAATACTCCCAAACAACGCTGGCCTGTGAATTGTTTTTGCGGGATCGCAGCCCGAGACTGGAGCCAAACTAACTAGCTTCGCTTCCAACCCTTGTTGCTGACGATTCCACTCCCTTCGCGCAGGGTGATGAGTTGGTTTGCCGGAATCTTCTTGTACTGCTCGCGCAGACCATTAGGCCAGAACACATCGACATCGGCCAGAGTAGATGCCCCGAGACCAAAATGCAGGCGCGGATCGTTGCATGAATAGTAGCTCGACTGGCTTAGCACGGCTTGCACTTGCACTTTGCTTCCGTAGTGAACCAGCACTCGAGCGCCGATCGCGCTGCGGTTGGATTTAACGCCTTCGAGTTTCACCTTGAGCCAATTCTGTTTGGCGGTAATGTCGTTCCGCAGGAGAGAGGGCGGCTCATTCATGTTGACGATCAGAATGTCCATGTCTCCGTCGTTATCGAAATCTCCGAAGGCACATCCTCGGCTGCTATGGGGAGTCGTAATTCCATCACCCGCTTGCGACTCCAGTTCTTCGAACGTACCGTTCCCTAGATTGCGAAACAGAACTCGTGGGGTCTTGTAGGGGTATTGCGGTAACTTGCGCTCGACTTCCGGATACACGCTGCCCGTCACGAAGAAGACGTCAGGATAGCCGTCATTATCCAGGTCAACGAGTCCCGCCCCCCAACTGGTGAACCGCGTTTCGACACCGACCTTCGCCAGACGAGTCACTTCGTCGAAGTTCCCTTTACCATCGTTGCGATAGAAGCCACTGGTATCACCGATGAAATGGGTTTTGAACAGATCAAGGTGCCCATCGAGGTTGTAATCGCCAATACCGACTCCCATTCCCGCCTGTTCCATGCCGTCGTCGCTTAGCGCAACCCCGCGCATTACGCCCTCTTCACGAAATGTCCCGTCATGATTGTTCATGAAAAGCAGGCTGGGCGTTGAATCGCAAGCGACGAAGATGTCTGGCCATCCGTCCTCATCGAAATCGGCAGTGACCACTGTCATCCCATAGCTCTCAGTTGCGGCGGCGATGCCCGCCTGCTTTGTGACATCGGTGAACGTACCGTCTCCGTTGTTGCGATAGAGGGAATGCCTGCCCGTCGGAAGTCCGCGCGGCCCGCAATTGACTGGGACGCCCTTCCAGTTGCAGGTTGAGTTCTCCCCCGGCGCTGGCGCATGTTCGAAAGAGAAGCGGATGTAGTTGGAAACGAAAAGATCGAGATGACCGTCGCGGTTGTAATCCAGAAAAGCACATCCGGCACCCCAACGTGCCGGTCCCGTCTCCCACAACCCTGCTTGCTTGGTTACATCCGTGAATGTGCCATCCCCGTTATTGCGGTAGAGGCGGTTTTGTCCGAAGTACGTACAGAAGATATCGTCGAAACCGTCATTGTTGTAGTCGGCTACACACACGCCATTGGCCCAGCCCGCAGCTCGGAGCCCAGCTTTCTCGGTCACATCGGTAAAGGTTCCATCGCGATTGTTCTTATAGAGGCGGTTGGTCGCTTCCGGTGGGTCGCCCTCCAGTCGCGTGCCGGAGAGCAAGAAGATGTCCATCCAACCGTCGTTGTCGTAATCGATGAAAGCGCAACCGCAACCGTTCGCCTCCATGATGTATTTCTTGGACTCGACACCTCCATAAATGGTCGGCGCATGCAGGCTCGCCGCTTTCGCGACGTCGGTGAAGTGCGCATCGAATGGACGCCCCGATGGAGTTGGCTTGGCCTGGGCTTGCACCTCGCGAGTGGCGATACCTTGCTGCTGCCCCAGCATCCGCTGCGCTGTGGCTAGAAGCGAAAGCATCACAAACGAGCGGCGGGTAATCGTCATGAAAAGGAGGCCTCTGCCTGCGTGTCAATTATCACGGGAATCGCTCCTGTGAGTAAAGGTTTACCGGGTTCTGTGCGACTCTTTTGCGCTACTCGGGCTTCGCACTTGGCTCGGCGATCAGCTTGTACCGATTATGCTCCGCCTCTTCTTTGGCGGCGTTCTGGCGCGCTTTCGCCAAGCGGGCCAGCAGATCGGGAATTTCGCTGTGATCGGTCGTTTTCCGGAGGGCGAGGACCAAGTGGTACAAAGCGGTCTGGTCCGTTGGACTTTCCTGCAGAGCCAGCCGGCATTCCTTGATCGCAAGCGCTGTGTTTCCGGCCTGTAGATAAAGCTTTGCCAATACATTGCGCGCGACGAAAAGGGTGGGCTGCAGTGCCACCGCCTTCTTGGCAGACTGCAACGCTTGTTGAAACTCGCTGCTTCTTGGCTCGGGAGCCTTCTGGGCGATGATGGCGGCCTGCAGATACCATAGAAACGGATCAGCCGGTTTCTTTGCGAGCTTCGAGCGCACGGTCGCCAGGGCCTGATCGGGATTTTTCTGATTCTTCTCCTCAGCCACCATCCCCTGCGCCGCTGCGCTCAGGGATTGCCCTGGATCCAATTGCTCGGCCCGCTCAAAATCAGTCTCGGCTTTGTCGTAATCGGCGAGCTGCACATACAGAACACCACGTGCCAGATAGAGTTCAGCAGACTTAGGCTGCAAGTTGAGGCCTGCGTTCACCATTTCAATTCCCGCCTGAAATGATTGGTGGGTCATCGCGATGTTCGCAAAATCCACGTAGAGAGCGACATTTCGCGGGTCTTTGGCCACGGCATCATGGAGTGTTTTGACGGCGTTTGGTGTGTCTTGATTCGCCTCGTAGACCGCGGCCGCTAGTTGTAGCGTGCTCACGTCTGAATTTTCGCCAGCCAGCATGGGATGTAAAGTTATCATCGCCTCTTTGGGTTGTTCAGCCTCAAGCTGAACCGCCGCTAAGCTCCGTCTGGCGCGCGGATCATCCGGATGCTGGGCCAATAGCTGCTGAAACACAGGAATCGCCTTCTCTGTCTGTTTGAGCTCTACGAGACAGGCGCCATACGCCTGCAGAGCTCCGGGCTGCGACCCGACCAGAGAACCGCTTTGCGAAAAGTGCTGCACCGCCATCGCACAGTCTCGTTTTTTGTAAGCGAGTACGGCGAGCATGGCATGACTCGTGAGATCGTTGGGACTCAGCCGTAACACGTGCTGCAACAGCGGAATGGCCGAAAGGTTTCCGGCATCGTATTCCAGTTGCGCCGCACCTTCCAGAGCCGGAAGATAATCGGGAGAGATGGTTAGTGCTTTCTGATAGGAAGTGAGTGCCGCCTTCTGATCTCCCCTTCCGGAGTACGCCAGTCCCTGGAATACTCGCAGCTGCGGGTTTTGCTGATTTTCCTTTAAGGCGGGCTCAAGGAGTTGCAACGCTTTGTCGAATTCCCTGTCTCTTAATGCGGAGACTATGGGCCCGAAGCGGTCCGCTCCCGTCTGTGCGAACATCACGGAAAATAACGTGAGCCAAGCAACGGTCAGACTGAGTTTCTTCCAAGTGGAGGCGGACATCGTTAGGTTTTAGCGCGTTGCCCCGAAATTCTCTCTCTCGCCTTTATACTTGATGCGATCCGCAACCGCATAGTCTCAGTTCTTCCGCACTGACTTCACGACTGCGGAGAAATCCTCGTCGCCCAGCCCCTGGTCAACCGCGCGCTTGAAAACCTCTAACGCCGGACCGGCGGTCTGTAGCGGAAGTCCACAGTTCGCTGCTTCATTCATAGCGTATCCAATATCTTTTGCCATCAACTTCAAAGGAAAATTTGGCGTGAAGTCGTTTGCTGCCCTGTTGGCCAGCATCCGCTTGATCAACGGGCTTGCCAGCGCGCTATTCGACAGCACAGCGATGCATTTGTCACGATCAAGGCCGCTTACATTGACGAGTGCCAGCGCTTCGGCAAAAGAAGCGGCTTGCACTCCGCAAACGACGTTGTTGATCAGCTTCACAAGAGCGCCGCTTCCGGTCGGGCCAAGATGGACCACTTCGCGGCCCAGAACCGACAATACTTCTCGCGCCCTACCGAGCGCCGAAGACGAGCCTCCAACCATGAAGAACAGTTCCCCGGATGCAGCGTGAGGTTTTGTTCCCGTGACCGGAGCATCCAGTAGTTCGCACTCTCTCTGAGCAGCCAACCCAGCCAGTTCTTTCACCCAGTTCACGCTGAGCGTGCTCGATTCAATCAAGATCGAACCGCTCGAAACCCCGGCTAGCGCTCCGGTTTCGCCGAGCCATACCGCTCTTGATGCGGCATCATCGGCGACCATACTGATGACGATCTCGGCTCTGGCTACGGCCTCGCGCGGAGACCCAGCGACCAATGCCCCAACCTTTGCGAATTGCTCGGATTTTTCACGGCTCCGGTTGTATACAGACACAGGGAATCCGGCCGAGAGCAGACGTCCTGCCATACCTCCGCCCATGATCCCCAAACCCAGAACTGCAACTCTTGGTTTTTCCATTGTGGCGCTCACCCTAAAGAAGTCACTTGAATCAGGCTCGGTGATGAAGCTTCGACATGCACCGGATTTCTCAGTGGTCGTCCGAAGCCTTCAAACGCAACCTGCATAACATCTCCATTTTCCAGCTTAATACCCGCTCCAAAACTCAGGCACTCCGTGCCGAAAAAATGTACATGAATGTCACCCGGGCGGCGGTGAGACGCAAACTTAAAGTGATGGTGCTCCATATTCTGCAGGCTGTGGCACATCTCATCCTCCCCGGTGCGGAACTTCGTTGACCACAGCACGCTGCCGTTCCTTTCAATGTTCACCTCTACCGATACGGACTGGAACTCTGGGTCTACCACCAGTTCGGGACCGAGTGCACATGTGCGAAGTTTCGACCCTGCGAGATTGAGATAGTTTTTCTTTTCGAAGCGATGGTCGGAGAATTCGTTTCCGCTGGCCATCCCCATCCTTCGGGGCGTTCCATCCGCCGCGATGAGGTAGATGCCCGCGATCTCCGCCTCCTCTCCGCCGTCCTCGGCGTATGAAGGAACATCGAGTGGCTCCCCGTGAGCGCGCAGCGTTGTGCCAGTGCCTTTGTAAAACCATTCCGGTGCTGTCCCGATTTTCCCTGGCTCCGGCCGGCCTCCTTCCACACCCCAGCGAAACATCTTCATGCTGTCAGTGAGCTCTTCGCTATTGGCCGCATGCATCGACTGGCGATCGCGGGCGCTGCCTAAGTGGGTCAAGCCGGTTCCAGAAACCAAGCAGCGTGCAGGTTCTGGATGGTCGATTGGCGGCAACAAGTGCCATCCCGAGCGCCCAGCGTAGACACGGTTATAGTCCAAGCGTTCCGCGGTCGCTCGTTGCCTCGCAGCGTCGCTCAGCCTCACGCCTGTGGCAAGTGCAGTTCTGGCCAAGTCGTAGACAGAACCACAGCCGCCCAGCAATCGCAAGTGCGGCTCTTCAACCAATGCCACCCGACGCACAACGCCGTGCTTTATTTGGACAAGCCTCGTCATGGATGCTTCCCAGCAACTTCCTTTTATTCGATGACTTCGAAATCCTCGATCGCCTTCGGGCTAATCGATAACCCCAATCCCGGAACATCTTCGTCCAGATCGATAAAACCGCCCTTGGCCCTCGGCTCGCCATCAAAGATGTACCAGAACAATTCGTTGCCGACTTCAACATCTACGATGGGAAAGTACTCGGCCATCGGAGAATTCAGGCTGGCCATCACGACGTGGTAATTGTGCATCTGACCGGCGTGTGGAATCACGGGAATGGAATACGCCTCGGCGAGCGCCGCAATCTTTCTCGCCTGTGTAATTCCTCCCACACGATTGGTGTCGAACTGAATGTAGTCCAACGCCCGGGCCTCTAGCAGATCTCGAAACCCGTAAGCCGTGAATTCATGCTCGCCGCCTGCGATCGGGATGCGGCCGTACGATTTCAATTCCGCGTACCCGTGGATATCGTCGGGAATGACCGGTTCCTCCAGCCAGCGCAGATGAAACGGTTCGAGAAGCGGCAGCATTCGCTTGGCATAGTCGAGAGTCCAGCCCATATAGGCGTCGGCCATGACGTCGATGCCATCGCCTACGGCCTCGCGTACGGTGCGAACCAGTGACAGATTGCGTTGCATGCCTGCTGCTCCATCCGTGGGCCCCCAACCGAAGCGCAGCTTCATCGATTGATAGCCTTCGTCCTTATAGCGCTGCGCCTCAGCCGCCAGTTCATTGAGTTCGACGCTATAGAGACGGCTTGCGTACACGGGGATGCGCGGCTTGGTGCGGCCCCCGAGCAGCCGGTACACCGGTTGCTTCGCCGATTTGCCTAGAATATCCCACAGCGCGATATCGACCGCGCTGATCGCGGCCATCGCGATTCCCTTCCGGCCAAAAGCCATCGTCTTGCGATACATGTGCTGCCACAGAAACTCGATATCCCAGGGATTCTGGTCAATCAACAGCGTTTTCAGATAAAGGTCGATAGTCTGTTTTGTGAGTTGCGGAGCCAGTGCCGCGTTGCCGATGCCCACGAGACCATCATCGGTGAAGACCTCAATCACCAGCCATCCGTGGAACGTAAAAGTTCCCATGGAGGCTCCCGTCAATTGCAGAACATCCATAGGATTAGTGCAGAAATGTGGTGGGAGCGGCGCAGTCTTCCCGCGCCAACGGAAAATGCGTGTCCGAATCTCTTTAATCTTCATCGAGTTCCCTGATAGCTCAATCGGCGTACGATCTCGGCGGGCTGAAACACCGGAATCGCAGTGAGAATCACAAGAAGCGCGACCACATGGAACGTACCGGCGAGTGAAAATACGAAGGCATAGCCAAAACCTCGATCGAGCAAGTATCCCACCACTTGACCAAAAGCAATGCCGCCCATCGCGCCGCCAAAGCCAACTAACCCGGCAACCGAGCCCACAACTTTGGGCGAGAACAGGTCGGTCGGCAGGACCATCACCAGCGTCGACCAGGACTGTTGCCCGAAGTAAGCGACGCTGAAAAGCACGATGGCCCACGACACCGCAACGCGTGGGACCAGAATAATCAAGGGCATTATCGCGGCGCTCAATCCAAGCGCCAGCTTCCTCGCGACTCCCACGCTGAATTCGCGTCGCACCAGATAGCTGGAGAACCATCCTCCCAACAGGCAACCGGCTCCAGCAGCCGCAGACGGAATCCATGCATACAGCCCGACGCCCTTCACGTTGAAACCACGCGCATCGTACAAATACTTCGGCAGCCAGAAAAGATAGAAGTACCATGCGGCATCGCTGAGGAATTTCGCAATCATCAATCCCCAGGACTCACGAATCCGCAGCAAATCAATCCAGCGAATCTTTTCGAGAGGAGCGGCATCATTCAGTTCCACAGGGCGCTTTGGCGAGAAATACGACAGCCGCCACCAACCCGTCCACAGCAGACCCAATCCGCCCGCGAACAGAAAGATCCACCTCCAGTTCAGGTACGTCAGAATCACGGCAATCAGCGGAGGCGCAACGAGCGCTCCGACGGAAGTGCCTGCGTTGATGATGCCCATCGCGGTCGCCCGCTCCCTGGTCGGGAACCACTCCGCGACGGCTCTCGTGGCAGCCGGAAAGCCACCGCCTTCTCCCATGCCCAGCAAGAACCTGCTCACCAGCAGCATCGCAAAACTGACTGCGAGCGCGTGACTGGCGCAGGCAAGCGACCAAAACACCATGATCAGCGTGAAACCCAGACGCGTTCCCAGTAGATCGCTCAACTTCCCGCCGCCCGCGTACATGAGTGCGTAAGAGAACAGAAATGCGGACTGCAGCGTCGAAAACTGTTGGTTCGAAAGCGGAATCTCCTTACCGATTGCGTTGACAGCAACAGGAAGTGTCTGGCGATCCAGATAACTGATCGCGATCGCAATGCTTACCAGGACAGCGATTCGCCAGCGCACAAAGTCTCATCCTCGAATCTTGCTTCTTCGGAAATCCAGCTCCCCGGAATCGATCAACAGCTAAGATGCAAGCAACGGAGTCCACACCTGCATCGCAGTCGCCATCCGGTTCGACCAGGCATAGTACGGAATAAACGTGAGCGGAACTCGACGGGTCTTCGCGGATTCTCCGTTGTAGCGCGAGTAGAGACCGTTGCGCGAGGCCCCGTTTTCGTAAACGACTCCCGTGTGATGGAGCACGACGACTCCGTCGAGCAGTTCGCCGCGGAATTCACTCTGGAACTCCGCCTCAGGCCTCTTCCCTACATTCAGTGCCACGTCGCTCAAAGCAATACCCTCTGACTGGTCGAGTCCCTCAAGGCAATACACTAACGGACCACGCTGAACTGCAACGCGGCCGCTGTCATCCGCGACCCGAGGGTTCGCAGCAAGCACTTGCGGGGTCATTTCCGTTTGCAGATGAACAACGTCGCCAGCCGACCACTGGCGGCGAATGGGCAAGTACTCGCCAGCTTTGGGGCCGGCCAAAGACTTGCCGTCGACCGTCACTTGGGCGCGCTCACACCATCCCGGAATTCTCAGGTAGAGAGTGAACGTCGAGGCCTGTGCCGGAGTCACTGTGATCTCGACGCCACCATCCCACGGATAGTTCGTCTTCTGCTTGATTTTGAGCCCGGTGCCGTCCTCCAGATGCCAGTCAAGTTGGGAGTTGTCGTAAAGATGTACATAGATGCCGTCGCTGCCTGTGCTGTAGAAATATCCCGGGAGAGAGCCAAACGTGCGCTCCAAATTCGGCGGACAACAGGTCACGTCGTACCACGGATTGCGAATCTTGTCTCCGGTTGAAGGATCGAATGCCAGCGGATTGCGATAACAATACATGGTCCCGTTCAGCGACATTCCAGAATTGATGCCGTTATAAAGCGCACGCTCGATCACGTCGGTAAACTTGGCGTCGCCGGTAACAGCCAGCATCCGCCAGTTCCACATCATGTTTCCGATCGCGGCACAGCTTTCCCCGTAAGCGCGGAAGTTCGGCAGTTCATAAGCATCGCCGAAAGCTTCACCGTCTGATCGTGAACCAACGCCTCCCGTGACGTACATCTTGGTCGAGGTCATGTCGTTCCACAGCGTGTTCAGGGTCTTCAAGTAGGTATCGTCGCCGGTCTCCATGTAGTAGTCAGTCGCTCCACAGCACGCATACATCGCCCGAACTGCGTGACCTTCCAGCTTCGTCCTCGCTGTAAATGGAGTGCCGCTGAACATGTAAATCGTGCGCCGCTCCGGAAGTTCAATGCGCTTGTCCCCCTCCAGGATGTAACCTGCCAGGTCGAGTTGTCGCTTGTCCCCTGTAATGCGGTACAACTCGATCAAACCCATTTCGATTTCCGGGTGTCCCGAGACGATCGGTTTCTTGGGCGCCGGACCATAGTTCGGCATTAGAAAATCGTCGACGAAGCGTATGCCGGCATCGAGCAGTTTGCGGTCGCCAGTTCCCCGGTAGTACGCGATTGCACCCTGCAGCATGTGACCGATGTTGTAAAGTTCGTGACCGGTCGTCTGCGTCTGGGGAAGCATCCGCAGCGATTTGCGATCATCCTGGTAATAGGTGTTGAGATACCCACTCGGCTCTTGAACAGTGACGACTTCGTCGATCAGCTTCTCAGCCATCGCCCGCAGTTCCGGACGATCACCCGACTGCAGTACAAATCCAACGGCTTCGGTCCATTTGTAGACGTCGGAGTCGGAAAACACCGGCCCGATTTGCGCGGCACTGCTCTTGCCGACCAGTCGCCGGAAGTTGTTCATCCGGCCGTTGGCCTCGAGCAGGTCATGCATAGTGGGGATACTCTTGGTTACGTTGATCTCTCGGCGCCGCGCCCAGAATCCGCTCTCGATCGTCACCGCATGCACTGGAATGTCGCGCAGTTTGGCGTGTGGAGATTTAACGAGGTTCTCGACGCCCTGATCCTTCCACGCTGGACTGTCCATGAGGGGCGCTGTCGCTTGCGGGCGTGCTCCGCTTGCATTAGCGCCCACAATAGTGTCGCCGAGGACTCGCTTGACGGGCAGGGACGAAATGGCCGCAACCGCAGCCGCAGAGGTCACGAACTGCCTGCGCGACATTCTCTTCGTCTCATCCATAGTTCCCCCCGTTTAGTAATTCTGGCTTTACAAGCGGATTATAGCGCGTGTTTGAGTAAGCGTTTACCCATTTGGGGAGTTTTTTGCTAAGAACTGCTCGTACTCTGCGGATCCCATTGTCAATCGCCAGCCTTACGCGCTGGATATCGCTTGGTCGTTTGAGTGCGGGAATTGAATACCTCGAAGCTCCCGTCCGGCCACGCTGTCAATTCCAGGTCGTTCCCCGCGTCCGTCCCCTCCGGATTAGCGATTCGTTCCGCGACCACATTGTGGGCAGCGCCACCCTCCTCAGAAAAGTGCAACTGCCAGAGGTCTTCGAGTCTTGGTGATTTCTCGATAACGTCCCAGGCCGAAGGAGTTCCTCCCTTCTTAGCTCCGTTATCCATAATCGCCACACGCGGAGCAATTCCATTCAGGAAAGCTGGACTGTTGCTCTGGTACCAGCCATGGTGCGAAACGACATAAATATCAATCAGTCCAATTCTGTTTCGCGGACATATTAATTCCGCCTCTTTATCCCGGGTCAGGTCACCTAAATCCAGAATCCTCAGTTTGCCGAAGCTAATCAGTATCCCCAGAGAGCGGATATTCTCCGTCTGGTCGGGTGCAAAGTGTTCCGCATCCTTGCATTTTGAGTTGTCTTGTCCCGCACCCGGCAACGGAGCGCCAATCAACGCGCCATCAGAACTCACCACTGTGGCTTCCATGTCCTGAACCGGCAACCGGTCTCCTGGCTTGGCAGTGATCCGTTTGTACTTTCCCGTCGCCAGCAATTTCTGGTAAGCCTGCCACACCTCGACGGTCGGCGCGTCGGTGCTCTCCCGATTGTCGCCATGGTCAATAAATGCACCTATGGGGATTCTGGCCGCAAGTTGTGGAGCGCCGCCCACATGATCGTTATGAAAATGAGTCACCAGCACGAAGTCGATCTTGCTTACCCCAGCCTTCCTTGCCGCAGCCACAATCCGATCCGCATCTCGACCGTCATTGCCGGGCCAGCCCGTGTCGATTAACAACGACTGCCCGCTAGGCGTTACGAAAAGCGTTGCCTGTCCGCCTTCGACATCCACGAAATAAATTCTTAGGGGATTCTGCTTCGGAGACGTGGGCGACGCCCAGACCGCGGTCATGCAGCAGAACATCAGGAAGATCATTGCGAATCGGCCGGCATTCCGGCAACCACTTCGCATAACTGGGTTGCACGCATGGATTACAAAGGGCATGTTCCTTGCTCCGTAGTATTCGTTGGCGATCCCGGAGATCATCAAGCGTGCGCTTCTTTCCGTCAAGCGATTTTGAGATTACGTTTACCGATCAGTTTTACGGTATCATCGGAACGATTTGCAGGCATTCGAAGAACAATAGAGCGACGTGTACCCATGAAGAAACTCCGCAGCCATGAATGGTTTGGTCGACAAGACAAAATGGGTTTCTTGTACCGCAGTTGGATGCAGAACCAGGGCCGTCCCCACGACCTGTTCGAGGGACGGCCCGTGATCGGCATCTGCAACACGTGGTCTGAATTGACTCCCTGCAATGGTCATTTTCGCGAACTGGCCGATTTTGTGAAACGCGGTGTTTGGGAAGCTGGCGGATTCCCGCTGGAGTTCCCCGTCATGTCGCTGGGCGAGACTCTACTCCGGCCCACAGCTATGCTGTTTCGCAATCTCGCCAGCATGGACGTCGAAGAATCTATCCGGGGCAATCCGCTCGATGGTGTGGTTCTGCTCATGGGGTGTGACAAAACCACCCCCTCTCTCTTAATGGGCGCAGCTTCGTGCGACCTCCCTACGATCGGCCTCTCCGGTGGTCCCATGCTTTCCGGAAAGTTTCACGGCCACGATCTCGGCTCCGGGACTGGCGTCTGGCAGATGTGTGAGCGCGTGAGTTCCGGCGAGATGAAGCTGGCGGAGTTCTTCGAAGCAGAAAGCTGTATGCACCGCTCCAAGGGCCACTGCATGACCATGGGCACTGCTTCGACGATGGCCAATATGGTCGAGGCGTTGGGCATGAGCTTGCCGGGAAACGCTGCCATCCCCGCCGTCGACGCCCGTCGCAACGTGCTGGCTCAGCTGACCGGACGTCACATCGTACAAATGGTCCAGGAGGACCTGCGCATGTCTCGCATCCTGACCCGCACCGCTTTCGAAAACGCGATACGCGCCAACGCCGCCATCGGCGGGTCTACTAACGCAGTGATCCATCTCATCGCAATCGCCGGTCGCATCGGCGTGCCACTTGCTCTCGACGATTTCGATCGCCTCGGGTCGGCCCTTCCCTGCCTCGTAGATCTTCAGCCCTCGGGCCAGTACCTGATGGAAGACTTTTTCTACGCGGGCGGCCTGCCCGCTGTTTTGCGGGAACTCGCCGAGGCGGGCGCACTTGATCGCGACGCGGTAACGGTCAACGGAAAGACTATCGGGGAGAACATTGCGGACGCACCTTGCTGGAATCGTTCTGTAATTCACACTTTTTCCGATCCGTTCAAACCAAAAGCCGGAATCACCGTGCTGCGAGGCAATCTTGCTCCCAATGGCGCCGTCATCAAACTATCGGCCGCCAGCCCTCACCTTTTGCAGCATCGAGGTCGCGCCGTGGTTTTCGATTCGATCGAAGATTTTCACTCGCGCATCAACGATGAAGCTTTGGACATCGACGAAAGTTGCATCATGGTTCTCAAGAATTGCGGTCCGCGTGGTTACCCTGGTATGGCGGAAGTCGGCAACATGCCCTTGCCTCCAAAACTCTTGCGCAAGGGCGTGACCGATATGGTGCGCATCTCTGATGCTCGAATGAGCGGGACGGCCTACGGCACCGTTGTGCTGCACATTTCTCCGGAAGCTGCCGCCGGTGGGCCATTGGCGCTAGTGCAATCTGGCGATATGGTCTCGCTTGACGTCGCCCAACGCGTCATCCGACTCGATGTCGATGACGCTACCCTGGCCGCCCGTCGCTCTCAATGGACATCTCCGCCATTGCCCGCGCGCGGGTGGGAAAGACTCTACGTCGAGCACGTTCAGCAAGCGCATCTGGGAGCGGATCTAGATTTTCTGGTCGGCCACAGCGGCGCTCGTGTTGCCCGCGACTCGCACTGACCAATAGTGAGGCGAACGGATGAACCAGCAGTGGAATCGGCGACGAGTGCTTAAACATCTGGCAGCAACTTCCGCAGCTCTGGCCTTGCCACGCGGGACGGTCGCAGCCAATGCACTACTGGCTGACCCTGCGTCGGAGCGTGAGATCCAAATCGCCTCCATCAGCGAGCATACCGTTCGGCTCAGCGTTCTTCCTGTGAGGGAGGGTCAGATCGTCACAATTCCCTTTAACGGATCTCTCGTCCAGAGGGACTGGGGTGCTCCCCTCGGTCGACTGCGCGGAACCGCACCGTCCCAGGAATTCAAAACCGGAAATCTGAGTGTTCACGTATCGACTGATCCAATCGTCTTGACCATCAAGACCCTGAAGGGCGACCTGGTCCAGCGTTTAAGCGTAGAACGCAACACTGATGTCGTTTCATTCACAACTGGCGATTCGCCTCTTCTTGGGCTCGGAGAAGGTGGGCCGCAATTTGATCGTCGCGGTTCCATCGATGCAATGGTGAGCGGGCAGGGCGGCTATCACCTTGGCACGCACGGCGGACGTGTTCCCATTCCGTGGATCATCAGCACTAGTGGATGGGCCATGTTCTTCCATCAGCCATTCGGGACCTTCGATTTCACTGGATCTCAATGCAGGTTTCAGCCCGCAAGTGCGGAGAGTCCGCTCGACATTTTCTTCGTATCCTCCTCCGAGCCCGCCACCATCATGGCCGAATACGCTCGGCTGACCGGCCACGCTGAAATGCCGCCGCTCTGGAGCTTCGGCTATCAACAGTCGCATCGCACCCTCGCCAGCCATGAGGAGATACTCGCGGAAGCCAAAACGTTTCGCGAGAAGAAACTTCCCTGCGACGCTCTCATTTATCTGGGCACGGGGTTTTGTCCCTCGGGCTGGAATACCGAAAACGGATCGTTCTCGTGGAACTCCCGTGTTTTTTCTGATCCGAAGGAGATGATCGACCAGTTGCACAAAGATAACTTCCGTGTCGTACTCCACGATGTGATCCTGAACGACAGACTGCGCGGTACGGTTCACGAACCCTGCGAACTCTCCAGATTCGATGACGAGCAGGCGAGTTGCTACTGGGATGCACATCGCAAAACATTCGCTCTCGGAGTCGACGGCTGGTGGCCCGACGAAGGTGATCCGCTCGACATCTCTTCCCGGCTCGTGCGCAACCGTATGCATTGGGAAGGCCCGCAGTTAGATCGGCCGAATGAGCGCTCCTACGCCCTGCATCGTAATGGCTATGCCGGGATGCAGCGTTACGCATCCTTCTTATGGTCCGGCGACGTTTATTCCACTTGGGAGACCCTGAAGACGCACGTTCCCATCGGAATTAATACTTCGCTCAGTGGCATTCCGTATTGGGGCACAGACATTGGCGGCTTCGTGCCGACCAAGGAGTTCACTGCCGAGCTTTACTTGCGCTGGTTTCAGTTTGGAGCATTCTGCACTTTGTTTCGGTCGCATGGCCGCACATGGAAACTTCGGCTGCCGTGGGGCTGGAACACCGGAGACCCGGGTCCGGTTGAAATTCGCAATTACGACGGCGCTTCTGTTCCGGACGCGAGCCAACTGCACAACGAACAGGTAGAACCGATCTGCCGGAAATTCCTGGACCTTCGCTACCGATTGCTCCCTTACCTCTACAGTGCCGTCCGTGAATGCGCGACCACCGGCATGCCGGTAATGCGCGCATTGTGGTTGCACTATCCCGATGACCCCGTTGCAGTCGCACGCCCAGACGAGTATTTGTGGGGCCGTGACATTTTGGTCGCTCCGGTTGTTGAGAAGGGAGCGACCTCGCGCTCACTCTATCTTCCGCGTGGCAACTGGTACGACTTCTGGACGGGCGAGATTGTAGAGGGTGGACGCGAGATCAATCGCCCAGTGGATCTTGAGACGATGCCTCTCTACGTACGTGCGGGGGCACTCCTTCCTCTTGGCCCCGTCAAACAGTTCACGGGCGAGAAAGTGGATCAACCTCTCTCGATCACGGTCTATCCCGGCGCCGATGCATCGACCGTGATCTATGAGGACGACGGCATATCCTTTAACTACCGCAAGGGGGAATGGATGGGCTTGCGCTTGAAATGGGCTGACACGCAACGCGCGCTGAGGCTAAGTCTTGTGCCGGGTTCGCGTATGCTCGCTCCCATCAGAAGGACAGTAGAAGTGAAGGTTCTGCAGGCGGAGAAGCGCGTTGTATTCGACGGGAGCCCGCTCGAAGTGCGGTTCTAACTTGCTTTTAACGAGACCTGATACGCCGATATGATTTTGCAGTTCCGCTCACTTGATGCCGAGGTCCGCGAGCTTCTCGACAGGGCGCGCCAACACCGCTTTGTTCCCTCGCACCACTATGGGTCGCTGTATGAGTTCAGGATATTTAGCCATGACGCCAACTAGTTGCTCGTCGCTCAAGTTCTTCCCCATCACATGCTGCCGATAGGCGGCTTCGTTCGCCCGTATCGCCTCTTGTGGTTTCAATTCAGCGACATCCAGTAGACGGCTCAGTTCATCCGCCGTGAGTGGCTCATCCATGTAGTTGATACTCTCAAAACCGATCTTTTTCGCAGTCAAGACCCGCTTGACCTCGCGGCATTTGGTTCAGGTAGGCTTCTCGTAAACGATTACCTTCGTGGCGGACTCCATTTTGCCCTCCCTTTTTCCGTAGCTATTTACATCGCTGACTCTGAGGGAACGTTAGTCCATCGATTTCACGGTCCTCCGAGCGGCCATTTCGTTCCCGATGGCTGCTTTGTCCGTAGGGTTCAACAGCCGCGCTGCCAGTGGAAAGATAACGTCGTCCTCGATGGCAATGTGCTGAGCGTATATGGAAGTAAGTCTGGCGATAGCATTGCGGAATGCATCGACGCGATCCGATTCCATGCTCCCATCCAACAAGCATTGCTGTCCTAACTCGTCTACCTCTGCGTGTAAAGACGCGGCCTCAAGATGTTCATGTTCGAGCGATTCAAGCTGTTCAATCGCGTCCTTCACACCGGGACGGTCCATCTGCCGCAGACGAGGAAAGAGAGACTCTTCCTCATCCGCCGTGTGCTTGGGTGCAGCTTCGCGGAAATAGCGCAGGGCAGATTCGAGAGAGGCGCGGCTCTCTTCGCTCAATGGCCGATCGATGACCAACGCTACGCTCTGCAGAGAGCGGAGGAACATCTCAATTCGGCGATGACAGTCAGACAGCAGGCCCGTAGGATTTGAAAAATTATGCGTCCTAGCTCCAATCTGAACGGGCATTCTGCCTCCTTGCCACCCGAAAATATCTCTTCGAATGATTTCTGTCGGTTCTTCGTCAAGCACCACAATATCATCCTTACCGTCGGCCGCGAGATCCCGCAGAATGTAGCCCGTCATAATCACACAACTATCTTCCGTGCACCGATGCAGTATCGAGCTCCAGAAGAAAGCTCGCCTTGCTTTGGTGATTTGCGAAGATCGCGGCGGCTACCCTTCGGCATAAGTATTTTCCGGGATCCCTGTCACAACATTTCTCCTGGATCCGTCATCCCTATGACGAGTCAAATGAGAAAACCTAACATCGAATAAGTAAGGAGCAGACCATGGCAAGGGTCGTAGGCATTGATCCCCGGCAAACTTCATTCCCGATGCGGCAAGTCTTCAAGAAGGTCCGCAAGATGTTGGGCCGCGATCTGACTCCTCAAACGATAGCAGCCCGGGTGCCACGCGTGTTCTGGATCAATGCGCTCGCAGAGTGGCTGCTCGGACAGAAAACGGCTGTCCCGCAACGGCAGCGGATGCTCTTGACATTGCGGACTGCGGTGCGTGTCGGCTGTCCGTTCTGAATCGACGCGAATTCTGCCGGAGGCAGAATATACGGTCTGAGCGATGACGAAATTACGGCGATTCGCGAGGGACACCTCGATGCATTCGCGCCGGCCGAGGCTGCCTTATTGCGCATGGCCGATGCCATGGCTGATACCCCGTCCAACGTTAGTGACGAGCTCTACCGCGAGCTGCGCAGCCACTTCTCGGAAGAGCAACTCATCGAGTTCGCTGCGAGCGCAGCGCTCGAAAACTTCCGCGCGCGTTACAACCGTGTATTCGATGTCGGGAGCGACGGATTGTATCGCAAAGGTCTGAAGTTTAAACAGCAATAGACCTTAGCTCCAATGCATGCGCTTCATTCGTCAGCATGCTTGGCGGAAGCCAAAGAGGAATGTGACAGCATGGCCGAATACGAATGGTTGGCCGAGAAATTCGAAGAAAACAGGGGCCATCTGCGGGCGTAGCGTATCACATGCTCAGTTCGCTCGACGAAGCCGATGATGCTGTGCAGGAAGCATGGTTGCGTCTGAGCCGCTCCGATGAACGTCGAGCCTGCCTGGCAAGGTGGTCCCGCCATTTGCCTTGGTGTTGACCTGACGATCCGCGGGCAACGAACACTCTTATTCCCAAGTTTGCCTCAATCAACCTCTTGTAGCGTATGCAATTGTTGTCAGCAAAGCATTGGCATTTTGCCTGGAGTCGAGGCGAGTATGCTGTACAACGATTGGAACATCAGCCTCGATCACGCTGGCATAATCGGTTCCTCTGGGAATTGGTTCGGGATCGCTGAGATCGTTGAAACGCAGATGCTTTGTCCGGTTTGCCGGCACGGTGACGTGGTAAGGTCCCACCGGATCTTTGTCCGAGAAATAGATGGTTATCTGCACATGGGCATTCTGGTCCGAAACGTTGAGCAAGAAAGCCGTCTCGTGGCTGGTCATTTCCGGCTCGGGTCCCTGACTCGAGGTGGGAATGTAGCCTTCGGCAATTGCCCAGCGCTTTTCACCGATTGGATTTTTCAATTAACACCTCCATACTCTCTTCACCACCTGTTTCATGGAATCAAGCTCTCCATCACATCTTTGATTCGCTCTCCCAATCCCGCTGTTAATGACCACGGGCTCGGCTGTCGGAGAACGTGCAGACGACCCCGCTTTTCGAGCACATCGAAATGGGTGCTGGCGCCTTTTCGGTAGAAACGAATGCTCACCGTTGCCTTGCCGACGTGCAGGTTACGAACGAACATCTCCGGAAGCCACTCGGGCAAATGGGGATCCAGCAGCAACAAATTCGTTGGGGCAAAGGGATAGAGTCCCAACATGGCCTGCAAGATCGCGAATACGCTCGACGCCGACCATGCCTGGGGCCAATTCGTTTTCGGATAGAGCGCTGGGAACGGATGTTGATCATCCCGAGCATGACCGCTGAAGCACTCGGGAAGGCGGTTGTAATCGAAGAGCGTGCTGGCTTCGAAAATTGCACGGGCGATGGTTTGAAGTTCCTTGATCAAACCGAAACGCATCATGCCCATTGCAAGGCTTCCGTGCTCTACGGGCCAGACCGAGCCCCGGTGGTAGCTATAGGGGTCGTAGGCGGGGTGTTCGGAAGAAAGCGTTCGGACTCCCCAACCACTGAACATGTCAGTCCGTAGAAGCCTGCTCGCCACGGCTTTTGCGAAATCTTGTTCAACAATGCCGCTTGCCAACAAATGGCCGGGGTTCGAACTGATGGACTTGATCTGCTTCCGTTGTGCATCAAGACCCAGGGCGAAAAACTTCTTGTCGGGCATCCAGTAACGATCGTTGAATCGCTTCTTTAGTTCCGAGGCTTCATGAAAATATCGGCGCGCCAGATCGCGATCACCCATGAACCACAACATCTCGGACATGCGGAGCTTTGCGACATACACGAAGGCTTGTTCTTCGCAGGTTGAAATCGGAGGTTCCACCTCCCGCCCATCTTCATAGACGATGGCATCCCCCGAGTCCTTCCATCCTTGATTACGATTACCTTGTGACGAAAGAGATTGATAGTCGTAGAAACCGTCTCCAAAACGATCTGTATACTTGTCCTTCCATTCGAGGCCGCGCCGAGCGGGTTCGAGCAATGCTTTGATCTCTCTCTTGTTTCCTGTCCAATGCCAGAGTTCGGATACGACTACTGGGTAAAAAGACGATGTCGTCGCGGCGCCGTAGTATCGGGACCGAGGATTGTAATTGAGCATGGCGAGAGGGCCAGTGTGTGCCTCGTGCAGCATGCGTCCCGGCTGCTCGTCCCGCCAATCATTCTCGACTCTTCCCTGCCATTTGGGCAGTTCGCGCAATGCCCCGTCGGCCATCGAAGTAGAAAGCATCGATGCTTGCCAGCCCGCGGTGAGAGTGTCTCGGCCAAACAGTGCAACGTAAATCGGCAGGCCCGCTGCGGTTATCCATGAGCCATTTGCGTGGTCGAGATCCGGGAGTCGCAATGCAGCCAAATCGTGCTTTGCCTGACTTAAGGCCGACTCGACAACCGATGCCAGTGTCGGCTTCGCCTCAGCGGTTCTGAGTTGAGTGGACTCATTTAGAAAGATTTCACGCCTGCGATCCAGTTGGTTGCGTATTCCAAAGAATTGATGACAGCCATATAGAGGCGGCATGCGGACGCCGTCAAACACAGGAATGAACTTTATGCAGGTGTGCCAGGATTCGTGCGCGTGCAGGTGTACATCAAACCTCAGCCTCGAACTGCGGAACGAAACGGGCGATCCAGCGTTCTCGATGCTAACAATGAGAGCCCTATGCAGACGTGCGACTCCTCGATTTCCTTGATGTGAGTAACGATGACTCGCGCGATAGTCATACACCAACTCAGCACGTCGAGACGAAATTCGTCGCCAACGGTCGGTTAGTTTTCCTCGTTGTTTGCGCCGAGAAATCTCCGCCTGGTCTGCGAAATCTGCATCAATCTCAATCTCGAAAGTGAATTTCACAGCCTGCTGGGTAAAGTTTGTGAAATCGACGTCTTCATGAATGCCGAGTCCGACAGTGCGCGATACCTTTAACTCGATGGTTTCTTCTGACGATTCCTCCATCTCGCCCGAACCTGTATCCTGTTTCCATTTAATACCTGGAGCAGGGCTGATGTAGTATCCAAGCCACGAATGCTGTTCCACATTCGACACCGCGACTGTTTGCGGCGTCTGGCCATCCACAAAATATCGATAACGGGATAAGAGTCGGGTTTCACCAACAAATAAACCATGCCTGGGAAGATCTCCGATCCACCCATCGAGGTTGGTGGCCAAGACAACCCGACCCTGGCTGCAGTAGATGGTCTTTGGGCGCGGACTGATTTTGCCCAGGAATCTGTGACGATGGTTGTCCATTCGCGCTAATAAGAAATAATTCCACTCAGTGACATCCGCAGAGACTCATCGCCGTCTGCTTTTAAACCAAAGCAGGCCGAATGCAGTCAGCGTTAGACCCGCAATCACGGCGGCGCGCGCCATCGACTTTCTCTGCGCAGCTTGACGAGGTTTTACGAAGTGGCTCTCGGGGTACATGCGTGGGGATGGCTGTCTCTTGTCGTCGAGACCCAGCCTCATAACCTCCGCCAAATGCAGAGCGTGGCGGTTGGTTTCCTGCGCAATCTGCTCTTTGCAACTGAACCCGTCGGCCACGATGATCGTCGACACCGGAGCTTTGCGCACTTCGGGCAAGAGCGCGCGCTCCCCACAAGCAACGGAAACGTCATACTTATTCTTTTCGTAACCAAAGGCGCCGGCCATTCCGCAGCAGCCAGACTCCAATACGCGATGGTCAAGCCCGATTTTGTCCATCAACAATTTTTCTTCCTTCAGGCGCATCACCGCCTTGTGATGGCAATGGCCTTGAACGATGGCTTGGCGGTTAACTTTCGGCGGCTGATAACCAGGCATCTTCTTTTCGAGAAACTCTGACAAGGTGAATGTATTTTCGGCCACATTTCTCGCGGCACTTGATTCGGGAAACAAGTTGCGCAATTCGTCGCGGAACACAGAGCAGCAACTTGGTTCCAGCACGATCATCGGAGTATTCGCGGAAGTATAAGGACGCAGTGCGGTGAGGTTGCGATTCAAGTACGACTTGGCCATGTCAAGAAAGCCGTAGTCGTAGAGTGGCCTGCCGCAGCACAGGTGCCGATCGAGAACCGCGACGCTGCATCCCGCCTGTTCCAAAACCTCCACTGCCGCTTGTGCCGTTTCCGGCATGAAGTAGTTGTTAAACGTATCGGCCCACAAAAGAACTTTCGATCCGTTGCCAGGTGTTGATTTGCGTTTACGGAACCAGGATCGGAATGTTTGAGCGGCGAATGCGGGTATTTGCCTCTGTCCGGGTACCCCGACCGCCATTTTTGCCAAATCGCGGAATCCCGGAAGTTGAGTGAACAGATTCGCGAATCCGGGCACTACTGACGCAAGACGCGCCCACTTGTCGATCCATCCGAAGGCATAGGCATGAATCGGACGAACCCGCCCTTCCCAGTAGTGGGCCAGAAATTCAGCTTTGTACGTGGCCATGTCCACATTGACGGGACAGTCCCCTTTGCATCCCTTGCACGCCAGGCAGAGGTCAAGAGCTTCTTTGACGTGCTCGTCGCGCCAGCCGTCGCGGATAACGTCGCCGTGCAACATCTCCCACAGCAGGTGACTTCGGCCGCGAGCTGAGTGCATCTCCTCACGCGTGACCATGTAGCTGGGGCACATCGTATCCTGAGCACCTTCGCCATTTTCGCGGCGGCACTTTCCAACCCCCACGCAGCGCAACGCTGCATGCGCGAAGCTGCCGTGATCGTCGGGGAATTTGAAATAGGTTGACGGCTCCCAAGGTTGGTAGTTTGCGCCCAGTCGCAAATTCTCATCAATGCGATAGGGATCGACGATTTTTCCCGGATTCATTTTCCAATCGGGATCCCAGATGGATTTGAATTCGCGAAAAGCTTCGATCAAATCCGGTCCGAACGTCTTGTAGAGAAATTCCGCTTTCGATTGCCCGTCGCCATGTTCGCCGGAGATTGATCCGCCGTAGCTGGTGACGAGATCGGTGGCCTCTTCCATGAACGAACGCCATTTGCGAATTCCTGGTTCGCTCATGAGATCGAAGTTGACGCGGCAATGAATGCAGCCCTGCCCGAAATGACCGTAGAGGGCCGACCGGTATTCATACTTCTCGTAGAGCTTGCATAGATCTCTTAGATAGCCTCCGACCTTTTCCGGAGGAACTGCCGAATCCTCCCATCCTTCCCATGTCAGCGGTTCACCCGGCACGAACGCGGTTGCGCCCAACCCGGCCTCGCGGACATCCCAAACTTTCTGCTGCTCGGCCTCGTCGACAAAGAGCTTCATCGACGGCGCGCCTGAGCCTTCCATCGCCGACATGGCGTCCCGTGCTTGCTGCTCGGCTTCTTCCACGGTACCCGCGCCAAACTCCACAACCAGCCATCCCTTCCCTTCAGGAAGGATCGAAAGATCGTCTACCTGGGGCATGCCTTTCTTTTTGACGTTGTTGATCAGAAAATTGTCGAGTCCTTCAAATCCGATGGGCTTGTTTTCCAGAATCTTTGGAACGTGGTCGCCGGCTTCATAGATGCTGGGGTAGCCTAAAACGAGAAGAACTCGCTTGGGATAGCTGTACACGAGTCGGACTTCGGCTTCCAGAATCGTGACGCATGTACTTTCGCTTCCGACCAGGGCACGCGCCACATTGAAGCGGCCATCGTCGCCCGGCAACAAGTGGTCGAGGTTATAGCCGGACACCCGCCGAGGAATGCGAGGATATTTCTCTTGGACCAGCTTGCCGTATCTTTCACGGAGTGCTTTCAGTTGTGCGTAGATTTGTCCTTCTCGACCGCCTTGTGAAATCTTCGCATCAAGTTTTGCTTCATCCATCCATCCGACGTTCATTTGTGTGCCGTCGTAAAGAAGGACTTCCAACGACAGCACGTTCTCTCCCGCTTTCCCAGCCATTTGCGCATGGACGCCGCAGGAGTTATTGCCCAGCATTCCGCCGAATGTGCAATGGTCATGAGTGGCGGGGTCTGGACCCCACGTCAAGGTGTGGGGCTTGGCAGCATTGCGAAGTGTGTCGCAGATCGTTCCGGGCTGGACGCGGGCATATTTCTCGTTCGGATTCAGTTCAATGATGTTGTGCAGATATTTCGACCAATCAATGACAACCGCCACGTTGCAGCACTGACCCGCCAGACTTGTCCCGCCACCTCTGGATAGCAATGGAGCGCCGAATCGTCGACATAGAGCAACTGTCTCAATGACGTCCTGCTTGGATTTTGGAATGACCACACCGATGGGAACCTGCCGATAGTTGGAGCCGTCGGTCGCATACAGTGCTCTGCTCCCGGCATCGAAGCGAACTTCGCCCCTCACCGTTTCTCGCAGAGACTTCTCCAATGCCGTTGCATCGACATCCTGCGACCGACTCCGCCATGATTGATGCAATGCTTCTGGTGCCACTAGCGGAACTCGACTCGCAGACATCATTCCTCCTTAAGCTGCAAAACGCTGAGCGTCAGCGCGCTTTAATTCAATACCCATTCCCGGCCGTGACAAGTCGGGTGAAAGTTCTCCGTTGACAGGCGGGCGAGCGCCATCAAAGAACATGTTTTCGATGCGAACATGGTCGTGGAAATATTCCAGGTGACGTAACGGCGTCGCAGCGCAACCGAGGTGGGTGTGTACCGACGGGGCGGTGTGCGCAGACAACGGAATGTGGTGCGCTTCACAGAGTGCCGCTACCTGCAGAAATCCCGTGATACCGCCGCACCTGGTAGCGTCAGCTTGCAAGACATCAACAGCTCCGGCGGAAAGCATTCGACGAAAATACTCCGCTTCGTAACCGTATTCGCCTGCCGCAATGTCCATGCCAGCCGGACCCCGATCCCGAAGCAGTCGCAACCCCGCCAGATCGGCGGACGACACCGGCTCCTCAAACCAGCTAACATTCGCATCCCTAAAATTCTCAGCCTGTTCCAATGCCTGCTTTCGGCTGTAAGCCCCATTCGCATCGACAAACAGCTCGGCATCTGGGCCGATCGCCTCTCGGGCCAGCCCCACTCTTCTTACATCCGCTCCGGCGTCGCGGCCAATCTTCATTTTGACGCGGGTGATGCCTTCTTCGACCCATTTGCTGAACTGATGTCGGAGTTGCTCGTCCGAATAGGAAGTGAATCCGCCGCTGCCGTAGATGGGAACTGACTTTCGCACTGCTCCTAATAGGGTGACTAATGGCAGGTTCAGCAGGCGAGCCTTCAAATCCCATAGAGCAACATCGACCGCGGAGGTTGCCATGGAGACGACGCCCGGGCGGCCGAGATTGCGCGTGCGCACGACCATAGCATTCCAACTAGACTGCGGCGCCATGGCATCCTGGCCTTTCACTACTTCCGACAACAGGTCTTGAATGAGGGCGGCGGTTGCCGTGTCTGCATAGGTGTACCCGAGCCCGACTCTGTTGCCGCCGTGAGCCTGCACGACGACCAGCGTGGTCGAGTTCCACTCCAGAGTGCCGTCCGACTCGGGAGAGTCCGTGGGCACCGTATATGTGGATACTCCGATTCGTTCGATCGCTATGCGCGATGACGTGACAATCGTCTCCTTCGAGTGATGTCCGAATCGCGGGTGCAGTGAACACGGTATTGATTCACTGCAACGCACGTTCGAACCTAGCAATGTAGAGATGAGTTTTCAGGCAAAAGGGGTGAGCTGATAAATCACAAAATTTTAGCTAAGCGCATCGAAGCGGCGGCCACTCTCGGAATACGAGTGCTCGCTCGATACAAAAGGTCTGCTCCGAGTGGACCGCCTCGACTCAGATTGCATCAGAGCTATGGCAACCGACGATTCTGATTGTCAGCCGGAGGTTTCTTATGACAGCGGCCGATGTATTAGTAGAAACGCTATTGGACTGGGGGGTAGAAGTTGTTTTCGGACTTCCGGGAGATGGAATCAACGGCATCATGGAGTCCCTCCGCACGCACGAAGACAAGATTCGATTCATTCAGGTGCGGCACGAAGAGGCTGCCGCGTTCATGGCGTGCGGTTATGCGAAGTTCACCGGCAAGCTCGGCGT
>Ga0070714_100000025_pt1 | contig 147717 bp, 127 predicted proteins | sample LARL83metaG_FD_65450 | JGI IMG/M metagenome (GOLD analysis project Ga0070714, IMG submission 65450) | Corn, switchgrass and miscanthus rhizosphere microbial communities from Kellogg Biological Station, Michigan, USA - LAR L8-3 metaG | ecosystem: Host-associated > Plants > Roots > Rhizosphere... | reverse complement strand
ACCTTAAAATGATCGGCAATGCTCGTCATCGTCAGCGTTTGCACGGCGAGCAAGCTGAGGATTGCGCGTCGCGTCGGATCTGCTATGGCCTGGAATACGTCTCGTCTCACAACCCCTCTAACCGAATGCGTAACCGTTCGGTTTCCTAAGTTTTTGGGAAATAAGAGGCCGAAAACCGGCCCCAATTTGAACTGCGAAACGTTAGAGACTCAATGCGGGAAATCTCAAATGTCGAACTGACTTTGGAACGTATCCCCTCTCCGGAAGCGAGCTGGGATAAGATAGGGGAATTTGCTCTTACCTTCGATGGATACAAGGCCCATGGCTCTTTTAAAGCTTGCGCGGAGATTGCAAATGACCACCGCTTGAATACCCTCACGAACGCTCGAACCTGTCTGTTCTTTGAGCAGCGCCGATGGCGACATTTTGGGTATGAACCGGACGAGGAAGCGATGGAGTATATTCGAAAAGTCATTGGGCGGATAAGAGAATTGGCATCGAACTAATCCTCTAATTTTTCACGGTAAAAGAACGCATCGAGGTCAACACGATTTATTCCCCATTTTTCAGCGAGAAGTTGTGCGGCTTCCTGATATTTCTTAAGCTCAGTATCTTTAACTCTTTTCAAGCTGTCCCATTTTTTAAGAATAATGGATGGTTCATACTTGTGCAGATGGTTGGCCGTGAAACTATCCACTGGGACTTCGAGGAGTGGCAGGAGCCGGTCCAAATCATAGGCGCGATTGAGAATCACATTATAAGAAGCATCACGAAGAAAGAGGTTTAGAGCTTTTCGAGCCGCTCCATAATTTCTTGCAACTTTAGGAAATGTTGCACGAAGCTCTTCAGTGTTTGTCTCAAGCCAAACTGCGAACTCCTTTTGTTCCATTGGGATTTTGGAAAAATCAATTCGTTTAAAAAAGTCTCTGCAGCATTGTATAAGCCCGCTTCCACCTTGTCCGCGAAGTGCTGATGCGCCGATACAAACCTCCGCGATGAAATTTTGCATTTGCAAGTTCAAGTCATTTTTATGCTGATCCGATCTCATTCGGGTTCCTAAAAGTCAGTGTTGTTTTGCGTGTATTCATGCCATCACCAACTCCCGCATATCAATCGCTTTCGGGATGATAGCATCGAATTTCTGCATATCCCACGCGAAGGTGGGGCAGCGTTCGGCGCAGAGACCGCAGTGAACACAGATGTCTTCGTCCTTCGCCATGATCCGTCCGGTTTGCTTTAATGGTTCCGAAACGAAGAGCGCCTGAGAGAGATTCACTGCGGGAGCGGAAAGTCGTGAGCGAAGTTCCATTTCGTCATTCGAATCGCGTGTAATGGTTAAGCACTGCACCGGACATACGTCAATGCACGCGTCGCATTCGATGCACTTTGGGGCGAAGAAGACCGTCTCCATGTCGCAGTTCAGGCAACGCTGAACTTCATGCGCGGTCTGCTCCGGGGTAAAGCCAAGCTCCACTTCGGTCGTCAGATTTTTGAAGCGTTCGACGAGATCGACGTGCTTCATTTTCTGCCGCATTGCCGGATCGTAATTATTGTGATACGACCATTCCGAAAGTCCCATCTTGGCGGAGACGAGGTTCATCCCGCGCTTCATCCGCTCGGTGACAGGGATTTCGTTGCAATAATTATTGATCGAAATCGCAGCCTGATGGCCATGCTCGACGGCCCAAATAATATTCTTCGGTCCCCACGCCGCGTCGCCGCCAAAAAACACGCCGGGCAGCGTGGACATAAAGGTTGTCTCATCGACTTTGGGCATGTCCCACTTGCCGAATTCCATTCCGAGATCGCGCTCGATCCATGGGAAGGCATTGTCCTGACCGATAGCGAGAATGACATCGTCGCAGGGAATGATAACCGAATCAATTGTGCGGGACTCGGTCGCGCCTTCGTTCCATTCCAAACGCTCGAACTCCATTCCGACGAGTTTGCCATTTTCTATCACGAACCGCTTCGGGGCATGATTAATAACGATCTCGATTCCTTCTTCCTCAGCATCTTCCAGTTCCCACGGCGATGCCTTGAAATATTTTCGTGGACGGCGTGCCATGACCTTAATATCCTTCCCACCCAATCGGCGCGAAGAGCGGCAACAGTCCATTGCCGTATTCCCAACGCCAATAATCAACACGCGCTCGCCGATCGATTTGATATGCTCGAACGCGATAGAGAAGAGCCAGTCGATGCCGATGTGAATATTGTTCGCAGCTTCTTCGCGTCCCGGAATTTGCAAATCCTTCCCACGCGGCGCGCCGGAACCGATAAATACCGCATCGAAATTTTGTTCGAGCAGGTATCGCATGCTCTTCACCGGGGAATTATATTGCACATCGACGCCCATATCGACGATCATCGCGATCTCCTCATCAAGCACATGCGCGGGAAGGCGGAAGGAGGGGATATTCGAGCGCATGAGTCCGCCCGGCTTGTCCATCGCTTCGAAAATGGTTACTTCGTAGCCGAGCGGCATGAGGTCGTTCGCAACGGTGAGCGATGCCGGTCCTGCGCCGATGCAGGCGACGCGCTTGCCATTTTTTTCGATGGGTATGCTTGGCAGGCGATCGGAAATATCATCGCGCAAATCGGCGGCAACTCGCTTCAAGCGGCAGATCGCCACAGGCTTGCCATCGACGCGGTCGCGGCGGCAGGCCGGCTCACACGGGCGGTCGCAGGTGCGACCGAGAATGCCGGGAAACACATTGGAATCGCGGTTGACCATATAGGCGTCGGAATAACGCCCCTGCGCGATGAGGCGGATATACTCCGGCACATTCGTATGCGCCGGGCACGCCCACTGGCAATCTACGACTTTATGAAAATAATCGGGGTTGTTGGTATTTGTTGGTTGCAAAATCTGAAACCTGGATTACGCTGATTTATTTCTGACTATACTGATAATTATAACCTGGAAGAATGAAAAAACAAGCATGAGCGGCGTGTCGTTCGCGCCGTATTTGGCGCGAATCTATTCTTTTCACGGTCTTAGAAGGCGATCCCAGGACGACCGATAAAAGTAGGAAGATTACGCGGCCGTTGCGGGCTCCGGATCGTCACGAATAATCCGGAGCGATGGCAAGGAAGGACAACTCCGGCGTCCAGGATATCTTAAGGGTAAAAATCAATACCAGAGAACCATGCCTTACTGAGCGTGTTTGGTGACTTATGCGATATTGCATTATCTGCTTTGCATTCCTAATGGCTGCGCAGCGATGCCATGCAAGTGAAATATCGGAAGTTTCGGTTGATGAGGGATCGCAGCATTTGCTTATCACTGGGCAATTCGGCTCAGTGCTAGGAAGCGTGACTGTTGATAGCGCCATTGTTTCAATTTTAAACTGGTCAGATTCCCTCATAGTTTGCCATATTGATTCCGATGGGACTGGAAGCTGCGGACCTGTGCAGGTGTATGAAGCCGATGGCACTACTTCCAACCAAGAAATTTTGACGCTATTAGCACTTCACATTGCTTATCATTTCAACACTGGAGGAGAGGCTTATCTCAATTTAGGAGATGATTGCTATTGGAATTTGATGTTTCGGACAGATTTCAAATTTAACAAAACCGTTTTCGCATCGCGAGCATCTACTGCTTCCTTTTCATATAGTAGGAACGGCACTGGAGATGAAACGAATTATGGGGGTAGGTTATACGGTGTCAATGGAACTGGTCCTATTAAATGGTTATCTCCAACAAGCGATTCGGAGAATGGATTTCAAGCACAACTTACCAATGATGGTGTAAAGACCCTTACAATTTCGTTGAAATCAATTTTATTACCGAAGGCACTACAAGCGATAATCATTTCGCCACCGGATAGTGGACATCCGCAAGGTAGCACCGTTACAGCGTGGGAAGATTATACATTTCAAGGTTCACCATTTATAACTATTATTCTCGATAGCGTTTGCCGCCCAAAACAGGACATGCTTATTATTCAGGATTACTTACGAACCATGGAGTATTATCGTTGGAATTCCGATAGTACCAAATTTTCGCCCGTTAAGAATGGGGCCCTCGTCAATTACAGATACGGAATGATTGTGAAAGCGTTTGCATCCGCCTACCCGAATCCCTCCTCGGGCCGCGTGCGAATTGCCTATCAGCTTCCGCCTGGCGTCTCTTTCGGCGAAGTGATTCTCACGCAGGAAGATGGTACGGAAATGAAGCGCTACCGCGTCACCAGCGCCTTCAGTGATCTCCTGATCGACGGCGGCGATTTACCGAGCGGCGCCTATTTTTACAAGCTGGTGACGGAAAAAGGGGGAAGCCCTGTGCGGAGGATTGTAATAATGAAGTAGGAGCATCAGTCCGCCTCTCAACCGAGAACGGCTGAGGCACTTGTGACTTCTTCTCAAAACCGCCATACAAAATTAGCGACGGGGGCAAGTAAGGGCAGCGTGAAGAACATGAAACCGAAATCGGAAGAAAAATTTTCGCTTTCGAGCCGGAATGCGCCGAGAATTCCGAGCGCCGTCGGCTCCGTGAGATCGTGATTCCATACCTCTCCAACGAAACGGACGTGTGGGTTCCCGGCAAGCGGCGTGTCGAATCCGAGGCCCGCGCCAAGACCTCCGGTATAATTGAAAATGAAAGAACCATACGGTACAACGTTCACTGTGATAAGCGTCGTGTTCGAACCGTTGACTGTATTGGCGTATATCTTATAAAAGATGAGTCCCGTGATACGGGTTTGAGTAGGGGATTCATACGTGAGCGCACCAAAGAGATGAAGCAGCGTATTATCGCTCGTCAGTCGTAAATAATTGAGACCACCCGCAAGTGCAAACCCCTGATCGTCATAAAAGGTAAGCTTCGATTGAAGAAAACCGAACTGCGATCGAAACGCGACCGTCGGCATGACCGTGAAACCACCGGCGAGTGAAAGCACATCGCCAAAGCCATAGCCGGCCTGCATAAATCCGAGTTCCCAAAAGCCGAAATAGCCCCCTTCGATCGGCTTACCCGTCGGCATAATAAAATGCCGATAGCCATCGACGACGGAATCGGCGGGCGTGGCGCGTCCCGGAATACTTACCGCGATCAGGAGAAGAATGATTACGACGTATCGCATTAGGATAGAACTACTGATTTGAAGTGATAGAAGAATGTTTTCTTTTTATTCAATGTGACGCAATTCCATTTACCATGTTCTACATTCGTTCTTTCCAATAACCCATTTTGCGCGAGTCATGGCTAATGGAGAGAATTAAAACATGATCGATACGGATACGGTAGAAGATCGAGTAGGGGTGAACTTGGGTTCTTCGAACGCGCACATCATATTCAAAGATTGCATAACGATAGGGAAATTCGGCAATCTCTTTGATTGCTTCCGTAACCTCATTGACAAAGCTTAGGGCGGCCTTTGGGCTTTCTTCCAAGAGAAACAAAGCGCCTCCGCAAATTCCTCTTCGGCGGCGGATGTAAGCCGATATTTCACCGTGTCACTAATTTCCGCACACGCTCAAGAGCTTCCGGGCCATCGACGGTCCTCATTTCACCCCGTTCCACCGCTTTCGACCGCCGCATTGCCTCATGGAATCCAGCTTCATCGCTGGAAAGTCGCTCCTCTAACTCATCGCGTAATTTCCGTTGGCTTTCATGGTCTAATTCGAAAACTTCCGAGCGAAGTTCTTCAAAGGTTCTATCCATAATAAAAAGGAACGGACAAAGTCCAATCTAAGTGCCAGTCCAAATATCCGAGAATTACAGCATTCCCAACCGCTTACGAATAAACCATTCCGTGCCGAAGCAGACGATGGCGAACGCGAGCAGCGGCCAGCTATTCCAGAGTTCGAAGTCATGCTTGTTGGTGACTTCGCGGGGCTGGAAGCGTGGACTATTATAAATATCGTTCAGGAGATTCGTGGCCGTTCCCGGCGTATAGAATTTCCCCCCGGTCCGTTCGGCGAGCGCCCGGAGAATATCGCTCCGCATTCTCGGCTCTGCGAGTTCAATATTGAAATCGCCAACATTGAAGCGGCCATCATCGCTGCCGATCGCCCGGCCATTTACCAATGCCGTCCCTTTATACGAGTAATCCCCCTTAGGAAATCCTTGCGGAATTCGTGCGCTATACCGGCCATTGCCAGCCGCTTCGAGCGCAAGATCGACTCCCTTCCCCTCTCCTTCCGCAAGAGAAGGTGTAATATGGACCGAGACATCCGCATGCTCAATCGGTTCCATACTCTCGTCGTAGACTTCACCATAGAAGTCTACCGGCTCGCCCGCCTGATAAAATTTACGAGCAGGGGCGATGCGCACTCGTTTATTTTCTTGCTGCGTCGTAAGCCAGCGCGTAGTGTTCGCGAGAAAAACATCGAGCGCGCTAATGGTACCCGTGGCGGTGTCCGATTTCCCTCCATACGCCATCTCGCGACCGAAGCTGGTAAGTTTCCATTGCCATAAGCCGTAACCCGTGAGTGCAACCTGCCGCGCGGTGCCGATGGTCCGCGAAACCAGTAGCGGCTCGCCGAGCGGCACTCCTTGCACCATAGCATTCGCAAGCGTCCGGCTTTCGGGTAGCGCAACAAAATGCGATTCGGTCTTAAAGAGCGGCGCCAAGCCTTCCCACGATATTTTTCCACGCTCATCCGGTGGAAGACGCAGCAATGGATCGTCCGCTGCGGCAGGGCTGAGCGAAAGACTCGCTTGCATCTCGACTTGCGAGGCGGTATTCGGATCGGCACGAATGGGCAGCGCATCGCCAAGTTCCGCGAGCTTCTTCAGATCAATCGTTCGCGATGGAATAAAAAGAAGCGACCGGTTTTCTCGAGTCAGCATTTCGCGCACGAGCGCGATGGACGGATCGGAGGTGGACGCGATCGGAAACCCATCGAGCACAACCAGATCCACATCGCCTAAACTATCTCGCGTTGGCTGACCTTCATAAAATGTGGCACCTTCTTTTTGAATATAGGTGGAAAGCCGAAGCGAAGGATTTTGAGAAATGAATTGCTGGAGAAAACTGACATCGGGCGATGGCGCTCCAGCGAACAGCACCACGTGAAATTTATTCTTCAATACTTTCACGTAGGTGATCCGCAAATTATTTTTTTCCGTTGCTTCGCCTGCAAGCGGTGAGACGCGGGCGGTCAATTTCTTTATCCCTTCCGTCGCCGGCGTATATGCAAAGCTGATAGCTTGATCTCCGGAGCTTCGCGAAAGTTCGATTGTTTTCTCGTCCAACTTTTGATTCTCTTCGAAGAGTTCGACCGTCACATGCTCCCCCGGTTTAACCCCGCCATAATGGATCGTAATATCGACCGGCTGCGCCGAGCCTACTGTGGCGACAGCGTTCGTAAACAACTCGGTCACCGCAAGATCGCGTGGTTCGGTGGAATCGCCCATGCCGACCACATAAACAGGCACGCCCAATTCCTGGGCGGGATAAACCGGGTTCTCCCCAGCAGTGAATGCTCCATCCGTATAAAGAACGATCGCTTCCAGATTCGAATTTTTGCGTGCTTCGCCAACCGCCCGGAAAACGCTCGCTAAATCCGTCGTGCTGGCATCGGCTCGAAGGCTATCAACCGGGGTGCGATTGGGAAATGGCGCAGTGTGATCCCCCACCGTAAAGAGCGCGCTTTTTCGGGAATCGCGTAGCACATCTTCTGAAAGGATAGCATGGATGCTTTGAAGCATCGCAGTTTTGCGCGAGGTATTGGCCGGCGCACCCGGCTGTGCAAATCCTGTTTCCGGCAGCGTCATCGATTGGGAATTATCCATGACGAGTGCAATCGAGGGCGTTGTCTTCTCGGTGGTGCTGGAACTTACAATCGGCTGAAAAATAGCGAGCAAGAGCGCCGCGAGACCGAGCGAGCGGAGCACAATGAGAATATTTCGGCGCGCACGGGTCGTACTCGGCACCGTATGGCGATACGACCAGACTGCCAGCCCAACGCTCGCCAATAGAATCCCGGCATAGAGCCAAAGCGGCCCTGCCGCTAATTCAAGAGAAACGTTAAGCAATTAAGGATAAAGTTAATAGTTATAGGTGGAGAGGTTCACACAATTAAATACTACCTGCGATTACGACCTTTTTTTGGCCAGTGTTCTTAGCACTCAGCGCTTAGCACTGACGCATTTACTTTAGTTGCCATTCAATTTCTTTCGAACGGAGGGCTTCCGGCGAAAGTTGCGGCGCGGCATACATGCCCTCATCGCTTCTCTGGCGCAACGCTTCGAATAGACACACCGCGGACGCCACCGAGACGTTCAAACTTTCCGCCAGGCCCATCATCGGAATATAAAGAAGTCCGTTCGCAAGCGTCGCGACCTCATCGGAAATTCCTCGGTGCTCATTCCCCATTACAAATGCGGTTGGTTGTGTGAGATCGTAGTCATACAATGGCTTTGCATTCGGATCGATTCGAGTCGCGAGGATTTGGAAGCCGCCAGAATGCAGCCTATCGAAGCAGGAAGCAACTGAATCGTGCCGCTCGAATTCCAGCCATTTATGCGCGCCTACCGACGGCGTATTGGCTACGTCAGGAAAGGGATCGATGGAATAAAGCAGATGAACTTTCAGCACACCCACGGCATCGCAGGAGCGAAGGATTGCGCTGACATTATGCGGGTCGTGAATGTTTTCGAGCACGACTGCAAGCGTGGGCTGACGTCTGCGAAGGGCGCGTGAAATTTTTTCTATCCGCTCGGGCAATTTGAAATGTTCGGGCATGATTATAACCGATCGAGGAAACTTGCGAGCGCTTCGGCCCACTCGCGCGGCCGTTCGACCGCCGTGAGATGCGCCGCGGATTTAATTTCGACGAACGAGGAATCTTCCAGCGCACTCGCCATCGCGCGCATATTCGTCGTCCGCATCATGACATCGCGCTCGCCGGAAATAACGAGCGAAGGAATAGTAATAAGCGACAATACACTGCGGGAATCATCACGCTCAGCCATGGCATTGAGACAGGCAGCGATAGCAGGCGGTTTTGCTTCCATGATCCAGTTGCGAATGTCGATCGCAATTTCCGGCTCCGTTTCCGGCGTCACGAAATTCGAATAGAGGCGGTCGATGGCGGCTTCCGGTCCGCGCGCAAGCGCGTCCTCAGCAAATGTTGCGCGGCCTCGCTTTTCTTCTTCCGAATCGGCTTCGGCGCGCGTGTTCGAGAGCACCAGTCCGCGAACCAGATCCGGGTTCATTCGAAAAAATTCGAACGCCGCGTAGCCACCAAGGCTCAGGCCCGCAATCGTCACCGGCTTGCGTGTATGCCGCTCGATGATTCCTCGAAGTTCCACCGGCAGTGTGGCAAGATTCCACTTTTCTCGCTCCGGAGATTCGCCGAAACCGGGAAAGTCGATGAGAAGGAGTGCCGTATCGTCGCGCAGCGATTGCAGCTCCTGGGCCATGCGTTCCCACATCACGCTCGATAGCGGAAATGCATGGAGCAAGACTACGGTGTGATCCGGCTTGGCCGCCGATGGCAAAAAACGGGAGTGGAGAACCATGTGGATGAATATTAGCGAGTAATGAATGCCGAATGTACCAATTCCATTCCAACGGCTTGTAACTTTCTCCCGTGTCGCGTGTTATCTTTTCGAGCTTTCGCTTCGATGTGTTAATTTTGGAGGACTAAGCCATGCTTCGCTTCTCGTCGCGCTCGTTTTATCCTGGCGCATCCCTCGCTATTGTCTTCGTATGTCTAACCGGCGCTCATGCTCAGACATGGAAGCAAATCGGCAACTTCCCGGCCATGAATTTCCGCTGCGCCTATTTTTGGGACACGGCGCATGGAGTCGTGGCGGGTGATAATCATATTTTCCGTTATAACTCCGGGACCTGGACCGAAAGCACCTATCCCGAAACGCCCAGCGTCTTTCACTCGCTGCGGCTTCTCGATAGAAAAAACCTTTATGCCGCCAGCGGCTCGTCCTGCGTGTGGAAGTCGACCGATTCGGGAGCAAGCTGGGAACTTACGACTTCGAAACTAATTGCAGACGATATTTATCTCGATGCTAATGGCACTATTCAGGGAGTGAATCTGCCCGGAATCGGTATGATGGCCGGCACTACCTACGGAACGAGTGGTACGTTTTGTGCCATTGCACGAGATGACTCTGTTAACAATCTCTATTCGACGGACGGTGGAAACACGTGGCTTCCAACGGATCATGCCGATGAACCCTGGGGATATTGCCTTGCGGTAGATCCGTGCGCCAATATCTTTTATGCCTTGACGGACGCCATTAAAATTGAGCTGTGGAAATCCCTCGACGGTGGAAAGACCTGGCAAATGATCCATGATTTTGTCACAAGCGCCGTGGATGTATTGGAAGGAGGGAGCAATGGCGTCCTCTATGTTCAGGAAACCGATGGAATCTTCCGTTCGATCGATGGGGGGCTAACGTTTTCGTTTATTGGAGGCCCGGCATCCGTGATAGGGGACCGGCGAATGTTCGCGTTCGGAAATGGAAATCGTTCGCTGATCGCGCTCAATGCGGGAGAAGTGTGGCAATGGGACGATAGCGTTCCTCGTCAACGTCAATCGCACAAATTGCAAGCTTTTTATCGTCCCCCGGATACGATCCCTCTTTGTGATTCCGTTTTGATTCCCATGATCGTTTCTTCGTCGGTCTGTTCGGGAGTGGACTCTCTTGCCGTCATGGAATTCGAAAGTAATCCCTTCCTTCGACTTGACTCAGGGCGTAGCACGCTTGGTCGCGCCGGGACATTCGACACGGTGTGGTTCGAATATGTGCCAAAGCAGCTCGGTACCACAAGTTACTCGATCCGCATTCATGGCCTGTTTAGCGATGGAACTCCGTTCGATACGGTCCTCACTTCGATTTTGAGCGCGACTTCCGCCGGCGAACCTTCTATCAGCTACCGGCCCGGTACGATGCCTTCATGCTCCATGCTTCGGCTGCCCGTGATTGTGAAGGCCCCGCGCTGTGGCAATTGGCGGATCGATTCGATTGGCAAGGGATTCCCACTGATCGGACAACCCGAAGCCTATGATTCCATTCTTGCGCCGAATGCGTTAGATACTATTTGGTTCGATTTTAATTTATTCGAGCCTGGCAAACACACGATGTTCGCCGAGTTATACCTGTCTACGCACGATTTAGGTCTTCGCTTCGATACCTTGATCACGTTATCGGTTTCGGTCGGTTCGGATAATGTGGTGCCGCGCGTCTCGGCGGCAAGCTCACTAACGGTTGCCAATTGCACGGAATCCATAATACCCTTTGTTATCCAGGCGCTTCCATGCGATAGCGTAAGCTTCACCTCCTGCACATTAACGCTCGATAAGAGCCTGAAGTACACAACTAATTTCTCGTTCCCAATAACCTTAGCAGCGGGAGAAGCCGATACGCTTCTTCTCGATTTTCCGGCGCAAAATTTGAACGGCGCCTATATCGTTTCGGCACATCTGATTGGAAAATATCTTGGATCTTCGCTCACATTCGATACAACGATACAAATTCGGGTTATCTTCACATCCTCGCCGGGAGCATTAGCAGCGAACGATGCTTCCATTGATTTCGATACCATTAATGTGTGCGAGGTAACGGATACCGTTGTGATATTTAAAAATCTCGGCTGCGACTCGATTACCGTTACCGGCGATGGAACGGTTTGGCAGCCGGGGTGGAGTGCCGACGACCCTTCTTTTCCATTCAAGCTCGCTCCAGACAGTAGCTTTTCGGTACACGTACATTTCCGGCCTTCGGAACCAACGTGGTCGGAACAATTTATAAGCTATGCCTTCGATGATATCGGCGGTAAAGCGGGGACAAATTTGCCTTTTGCGATTACGGCGACCGCGATTTCCGCACCATCGACTCTTTCGCTCTCCGACACCGCGCTCAATTTCGGAACGTTTGCGCGATGCAATGCGAGTAGCGATACCTTGGTCACGCTGACGAACTCCGGCTGCGATTCGCTTGCGCTGTCTGGCGCTTCGGTGGGTGCCGGTTCGGGATTTTCCTTGGTGGAAGGAATGGACACCGTACTTGCCCCAAATCAATCCGCGCAATACCGGATCCAATTTTCGGACTCCATCGCTGGCAATCTTTTCAGCGCGTTGCATATTCACGCAGTTGGAGCGCATGGAGGAAATACATTCGATACTTCGATCGCACTCCGCGCAACGATCATTCCCGGCTCGCATGTTGCGACTCTTCGCACACGCGCCATCGATTTCGGCATCACTTCCATTTGTGAAGAGCGGGATTCTACTATTGCTATTTCGAATATCGGCTGCGAATGGGATACCATTACTCGCGCCCGTTTGCTTTCCGCACAGTTTCTTCTGGATACCACTTTTCCAATCGTTCTTCAGCCGGGTAAAACAGTTATCATTCCCATTTCGACCAATCTCGATAGTAATGGACATCCCATAGACATTGTGGATACCTTGGTTCTTATTTCGAACGTGGATTCGGCGCTTCCGCCGGTCGTGCTTTCGCGCGGCGTTGTCTATCCAGAGCGTTTCTCCCTTGGATTGAAATCGGAAGACAGCGCGGCAATCGGTGCAAAGGTGCCCGTATATGTCCTGCGAAATGGAACGATTCCCAACAGTTCCGACGAGATGGATTTCGATCTCCTCTACAATGAGGACCTTCTCGGTTATGTAAACGTAATCCAACCGGATATCCAGATGATAAACACCGCGCTGCTCCCCAGCGGCCTCACGGATCGCTCATTTGCGATGAAACCTGGGACTGACCGAGATACCATTGCCACGCTGGAATTCCAATCGTACCTCGCAAAACAGCAGCATACGCCGATCACGCTCGCGAATGAAAAATTTATGGCCGGCCGCGCGATCTCTCCGCCGTGCGTTGCTTCCATTGATTCGGGCACAGGCGCGGGCTTCACGTTAGAGTTAGCCTGTGGCGATGGAACAATTGCGAATGCGCTCACCGGGCTTCCCATCGACTTCGTCTCGATAAATGTATCGCCAGAGGTGCTGGGCTTTACTCTCCATCGCTCCGATGCCACGATTGCATCGTGTTCGGCGGAAGTGTTAACGGTGCTTGGCGCTCGGATGCTTGGAAAACAATTCGATCTTGGACAGCTCACTTCGTCATCGTTCGATCTTCATGCGCTTCCCGCCGGCGCCTATTTTCTTCGCATTTCGGCAGGCCGCTCTGTTATTACTCGAAGATTTGTGAATGTGAAGTAGGTCAGGCCGGAATTACGGCCCTCGACCAATTATTTGCGCGCGCTCTGTCAGCGAATACTGACCAATCAATCCAAGCGTATATTGTTCGATCAGTACCGGCCCGACGTTTCGGCTATAATAAGCGATCCAATAAATTGGGAACGCTGCGGAACCCGAATCGACGGGTTGTTGCGGCGCATACCGAATTTGGAAGGACTCTCCAAACGTGCTGTCGGCACCCGGACGAGCTGGCGGAATACGGAGCGAATCGACATGATCGAGGACCGTTGCGGTGACTGGCATACCGCTCGGAATGCCGGGCCCGAACAACATTCCCGCATGCCAGGAGCGGCCGGAATCCATTGCCGTGCGCAGCAACAGCAGCAAGCGACCCGCCGAGGTATCAGGCATGAATCTTTCCTGTATCGTCGTAATGCGAATTACGGTATCAATAATCTGGGTATAGTGCACGATGATATTATTTCCAGAGGTATCTTTCCGTACGCTGTCGCGCACTACTGTATCGCGCACCATCGTATCGCTTACGATGGTATCGCGAACCAAAATTTTCGGCGCGGAGGAATCGGCGCCGAAATAATAGCCCGAAGGAAGACTGAAAATTGAATTCACTCCCATGCTGTCGAGAAGCACGGAATCCGCGCTGGCGTGGACTACCATCGTAACCTCGTTGTTGAGCGCGCCATCCCCGATGTGATGTCCATCGTGGGAGCGTAGCAGATGATTGCTTCCCACGCCATTTCGAACAACATTATAGTTAACGCCACCGCTAAGCTGTGCAGGCTGCCAAAAAAAATCCTGTGCAGTTATTGGCAAAGTCGAAGGAGGAACGCCAATAGGCTGCGAACAGGATGCAAACCCCGCCGCAAAAATCATTACCAAAGCGAAGGTTCCCGCTCGTTTCATAGCCGGATTCGCAATCCTGCCCGAACACCGAAAGCGGTCGTGTACATCGATTGCGGTGGAACCTGCGTGCCAACGATACCGATCACGCCCTCTGCGCTGCTGTTTGAGATAGGCGAGCTTCCCTTCGTCCATACGCGACTTGCGATGGCCGTGACGTCCAAGAGTAAATTCGGAGCAAGGACGCGGGAAATTCCTGCCGTCGCTTCGGCCATCGGGCCGGCACCGAACGCTGTGCCGCCATCCGCGCCGAGCCGCACTTGGTATTCGCCTTCTGGAAAGAGTGTAAAATGGAGTGCAAGCAGCGCATCGTAAATGGTTGCGCCAGATACCACGCCATTATTAACAACGCGAGTGTAATCCGCCGATGGATTCGTAAGTTGCATCGAATTCGTAAGTTGCGATATATTCGTAAGCGAAGAAGAAGCTCCCTCGCCCAATTCGATCCCTACCGAGAAATTTGGAGTAAGATCGTAATCCATCGTGACATCTTCGAGCAAGGTTTGAAGGGTGTGCTGCGGTCCCGTCGAAAACGTTGGCAAATACGATTCGTCGAGGATAAGAGAAGCGCCAATTGTCAGGGGACTGAGTTTGCCCGGCTCGCCAAATTGAATTTCCTCCAGCGTGTGGGCCGAATGACCGATGGGAATATTCGAGGAGGACTCTCGCAAGTCGGCAATGGGAGTCAAAGCGGAAGTTTCATCCGCCGTGTGTTCCGCAATAGGCGGCGTGCTGGTAGAGGGAAGCAACGCAAGACTATGTGCGTTGCTGCCGGAGCTTGTTCGAACGTTCCTCAAACCGGATCGAACGTGGCTCGATGCACCGAGCGCCGTTGGAAAATTTGTCGAAGCAGAAGAATATTGCAATGCTATGTTGTGTGGAGCGCCGGTCGTATTTGTCCAATTCGTCGAATTCCGATCTCTTATTGTAATGGAAGGAGATTTTGTCACGTAATTGGATTGCTGCATGGTATACCAACCCAATCCAGCGAGTAGGAGCATCGCGGCGGCGGCAACGCCGATTGGTCTCGAGCCGATAAACCGCCGTACGCCGGAAAATGCCCAGCGCGTGGGAGCAAGATTATCGCCATATCTTCCTATGATTGGAATACGCCGCGCAAGCTCGCGTTCGGTCTCGACCGGAACGGAAAATGGCTTCCTTCCGAGTGCGAACAGGTCTTTCAAGCGCAGGTGCTCTTCGAGAAGCGCGCGTTTTTCCGGACTCACGGAGAGCGTTTCGAGCAACTCCGCGCGCTCGCTCTCGCCGAGCGAGCCCTCTAAGTATTCCAAAATTTTATCTTCCATAATCATAAGTCATCTTTCCGAAAATGCAGGTATAAATCATTCCGAAAACGCAGGGGCGAGCAGTTCTCGCATACGCTGTTTAGCGCGATAAATTCTTACTTTCGTCATGCCCATCGTGATGCCGGTCATCGCCGCAATTTCACGATACGTAAAACCATCGAATTCTCGGAGCATGAAAGGTTCACGAAATTCGAGCGGCAGTTGTGCAAGCGCCTCTTCTAATTTACGCCGAAGAAAATGCTGCTCCTCATCATATTCCGGCGCTAGGCTGCGGTCTGTCGAGGCCAGCGAGGCGAGCGAAGCGTCCGGCCCATCGAGCCGCTCGACCGGATGTACGTTCCGATGCGTATTCAGACACATATTCCGAGCGATCATATAAAGCCAACCCGCAACGTTCGTACCCGTGCGAAATTGCTCGGACTTTTCGAAGGCCCGAATAAAGACTTCCTGAAAAATGTCGCTCGCCTTATCTGGATCGCCGGACATCATGCGCAGGCAGTAGGTATAAATATCGGCTTTGTGACGATTGTATAACTCCGCAAAAGCCCGTTCATCGCCACTGTTTTGAAACGAGTGCCACAGCTCCAAGTCTGAAAACTTATGGAACTCGGCAGTCGTGGTTAGCGGGCGTGGCTCCATACCCGTAGGCGAGACGGCCGCGCCACGCGGCTTTGCGGCTACTGTTATCGCCTGCTCCGCACTTCGGATGGCTGGAGTAGTGGCGGCGGATGAAGGCGAAATCCCAGCATTCGAAACACGCGCCTGGATAAGCCTCGTGCCAGAACTACTGCCGATGCTTTTTCCGCGCCGCGCCACCGCACCCGAAACATGCCCTACCATGCGTCCTGCCATCGCATTAAAAACACCCACCGATGCCAGAAGTTACAGGAGGTTCTTAATAATATTCTATTTATGTTACCAACCAACATACATCATTCCGTGAAAAGAGATTGGTGGACTCTGTCATTCTGACAATTCGAGGGGTAATTTAACTCCTGTCTTAAAGACACCTTTTTGCGAAAAAAGGAACGTGAATAGCGATCTCAAAGTTACCCTCGCTCGCTTCCCCGAACAGGGGATGGCGAGCATTCGGAGAGGTGGCAGAGTGGTCGAATGCGGCAGTCTCGAAAACTGTTGTACCTTCGGGTACCGTGAGTTCGAATCTCACCCTCTCCGCAACGGACCAGGATTGATGGAAAGGATTTCCTTGCATCAATTTTTACGTGATGAAATCTGCAGAAGATACCTACAAGGAAGTAGCCGCTACGATGGCGGAAGATGGCGCCACGATCAGCAACATGTTCGGGATGCCGGCGCTTAAAGTTAAAGGCAAAGCCTTCGCAGGATTCGCGAATGATTCGATGATCTTCAAGCTCACCGGAGAATCTCACAAGCGCGCGCTCGCCGAACCCGGCGCAAAACTGTTTGAACCGATGAAGGGCCGGCCGATGAAAGAATGGGTTGAAGTTCCGCACTCAAGCGCGAAAAGGTGGCATTCCTTCGCGGAATCGGCCAGGGAATATTGCGCAACGCTTAAAAAGTAGACCGAGACAATCGAAAAAAGTTAGGATTGTAGCGTAAATACCTTCTTAATTCCTGCTTTTAGCTGCCAATGGATTCGAGGTAAATTTTCGTCCCTACTGTAACTTTCGGGATGCTCGGGTGTTGTTTAGTTGTCGAGTCTGAATGGTCGTCTTTCCGAATTCATAGAAAGTGAGTGCTTTATGGTTCAACGTCGTGTCGGTCGTTCCGTTTTCGTTCGTGGTTTTTTTCACATTTCCCAGCGGACTGTTCCGTTTCTCATCGTCCCGATTGCTCTGGCGGCGATGGCGACCTTCACTGCATTTCGTCATGCCGCGGTGATAACGCTTCCGGCCGATAACTCCGCCAGTCCATTGGTACTTCCGGCAGGGTGGCCCATGCCGCCGATTCCCGCCGATAATCCGATTACGCAGGAAAAATTCGTGCTCGGGCGGCAGCTTTTTTATGAGACGCTCTTCTCCCAAGATAGCTCGACATCGTGCGCAAGCTGCCATGACGTCTATCTAAGCTTTGCTTCGCACGGCCCCCATGTCGGCGCATTGCGGGACTCGGCACGGCCCTTTCGAGTCGTTCCTCGACTTATCAACCTCGCCTACGACACCGTGCTCATGTGGGATGGGCACTTCCATACCCTCGAAGAGCAGGTCCGGGGACCGTTATTGAAGCGGGGCGAACTCAATTTGGATACGAACGAAGCCATTAACCGGCTCGCGAGCAATTCCGCCTATACCGCGCTTTTCACGCGAGCTTTTGGCGATGGCACTATTACGTTCGACCGTGTTGCAAAAGCCATAGCGACGTTTGAACGCTGCCTTATTAGCGGCAATAGCCCGTACGATCAATATTTAAACGGCAATACGTCGCTGATGTCCCAATCCGCTATTCGAGGAATGAATCTTTTCTTCGATACCACGCAAACGAATTGCTCCAACTGCCATAATAGTCTCGGCACAGGCAAACCGAACGCCGCCGGCCAAATTTTCTCCGATAATAATTATTATCGAACCGGAACCTTCGAAAATGCTGCACTACCGAACGGTGGATACGGCTTCGATACCACGCAGGACACCTTCCGGTTTCTCGATGCCGGAAGGGCTGGAATAACAAGAGACTCGAGCGATATCGGAAAGTTCCGTACGCCGACCCTTCGCAACGCCATGCTGATGACCTCTTTGGGCGCCGATGGGACGATAACCTCGGTTTCCCAACTTCTTCAAAACTATAATGGCGGAGGAGTTTCGACGGATGGCGGCAGAACGTTTCAGCACGTCTTTAATCAGGACCCGAGAATCAAGCCGCTTCACTTGACCGATACGCAAGTGAACGATCTCGCCACGTTCCTTGGCAGCCTGACGGACGTTTCTTTCATTTCGAATCCGGCGTTCGGCGATCCCGGCGAAGCATCGGTGCAAATTGACGATCGCGCAGTGGCCGGGAATCTCTCGATCTATCCGAATCCGGCCGTTGGCTTTGTCAATGTGGAATCGCCGGACTTGACCGGTCTCACCGAAGCACGGCTGATCTCCGAGAAGGGAGCGACCGTCTGGCAGCAAGGCGCCACGGCGAACGGCAGAATGCACCTCGATTTCACGGGCGTTCCGAATGGCACCTACAGGCTGCAAGTGCAATCCGGCGACACGCGCAAAGCGGTAAATATTGTGATCAAGAAGTGATCTTGTCGTAGGGCATGCACGGCACGTCCTACTTCGTGATCGCGATCGCTTCGACAGGGCTATCGCCTTTCTCCGTCACAAGCTTGTAGTAATACGCGCCGCTCGGAAGACCGGAAGCGTCGATCAGCAGATCGTTGAAGTCGTTCGTGACCCGGTAGCGATTTACTTCGGTTCCATTTTCGCGCATTAAAATAACTTCTCCGAAGGAGACACCGGCTGGAAGCTGGTAGGCGATTCGCACCCGACCTGTTGAGGGATTCGGGTAGGCGGAAGTAGGAATCGAGGCATCCTTCTCTGCTTCTGAAGGGGTAACTCCGGCCATCTTCGATTGGCGGCCGGGAGGCTTGCCCGGTAAGGTATAAACTTCCACGACATTCTTGGGCAGCGTAACCATCATTTTAGTACCGTCTGGTGTCGATCGAATGGCTGGCGGGAAAAAGCCATCCAGCGCAGCCACATTTTCGTTGTTGGACTTACTCGTTCCCAAATACGCACTGTCCCGAGAAAAGAGGAGAGTCCCGTCCTCTTTGAAGATTCGCAAGTTTGAAAATCCTCCACTTTGTACCGATGCGAGATAACAATACGAGCCATCCAATTCGAATAAGCCCTTTGCAACAACAATGACTTGAGCACTGGGAACCGGAATGGGAATTATACGCTCGAGCGAGTGGTCAAGGTTGTAGATTCTAATGGTATCGTTCGAGTTGCTGACATATTCCCATAGCCCGGAATCGACTTCGACCAGGCCGATGTCCCCAGGCTGCGCGTAGGCGTGATCGAGCGTAATTTGTGCGTGGGCGGAAATGGCAAAAAGAAAAAGAAAAACGAAAATGAAGTATTTCATAGGATGGCAAACCCTCGCTGCTGATTATACCCGGCATCGGGCCTGGGTTAAATGAATTGACAAAGTCTCTAAGCAGAAATAACTCTGAAAACCACAGAAATTGTTCACCGAATGTCTTCTACGGGGACTGTTAGCCTTACATCTCGTTAGGATTGGCAAGGCGCTTCACATTTCCTTCAGCGAAGCTTGTTAAGGGCGAGAATTAAATATCATTGAGGTGTTTCTTTGTCCAGCCTTCGATTCCTCCGTAATTTTGCGATGTGGTACCATTTATTGTTGAAGCCCATAGCGAAGTTTTCGCCGTTTCGCTTTCCTGCGAAGCGGGTGAGGGCCGGCTAATTGTGCTTGGGCCAGCATCCGGCATTCCCGATCTTACCGTGCAAGCATTTCATCCCGCCAAGGATATATTCTATCGCACGCCGGAAGTGCTAACGCCCGACGAGCTGGCGCAAGAAGCAGCAATTCATGTCCCGCAATCGCTGAATCGAATTCCACAAGGGCGGCTGGTGCCTTCGACGCTGGATGGACTGGTTCTCATGCAACATGTTATTCCAGCATTCCCAGCAATCTCTCCGCTTGTGGCGCTCGGCGAATTTCTTCGCGAGGAGGCCAATGTAAATTTTGGCATCCTTCAGGCAGATAATGGGGGACTGTTATTCGTGCATCGCGCTGGGGTCGTAATCCACGCGTATGCCTCCGCTCATTCCTTGAAATCCTATCTGGAACTTCCCGCCGATGCGCGCGAATCAATTTTCCCCAACATTCACGCCGAAGAACTATTAATTACTGGAAGCGATCTCGATCATTTCGAACCGGATGAACTGGGCCCGATCATTAAAGCGCGAAGAATTTCCATCGCGGATGTTCTTCCGCTTTGTGAATGCACATCGGAAGCCACATCGCTCATCGAGCCAAATCCAAATTTATACGCGCTTGCTATTGGCGCGGCGCGTGTTTACGCAGGAATTGGAGGATGGATCGGGTGAGAATTATAGCTGGCGAATTCCGAAGCCGAACGCTCATTGCGCCAAAGGGAAGCGCAACCCGGCCGACGATGGACCGCGCTCGCGAGACACTCTTCAATGTGCTCACAAATTTAATCGATTTTGAGGGAGCATGGATCCTCGACCTTTTCGCGGGTTCGGGGGCCTTTGCATTCGAAGCTTTAAGCCGCGGCGCAGCCCGCGCAACGCTCGTGGACAGCAATAAAAGAGCCCTCGAAGCCATCAAAACAAATGCGCGCACCCTCGGAGTGGAGGAACGAGTGAGCATTCGCCAACAGGATGCACATGCCTTTCTGGAGCGGCGCGGGGATGAGACCTTCAATCTCATTTTCGCCGATCCGCCTTACGAAAAAACGGATCTCACGGAGCTCGAAGAATTAATCGTTAGCCGTGGGTGGCTCGCTCCGCAGGGGCATTGTATCATCGAGCACCGCTTCGATACACACCTCGAACCCATGAACGGCGCCGTTGTCACGCGGGAACTAAAAGTGGGCGAAGCCTTATTTACCATATTCACGCACCTTCCCTAAATCCGATGAATCCATTAAAATCCGATACATCCCCATTGAGAATTGCTATTTATCCCGGCACGTTCGATCCGATCACGAATGGACATCTGGACATTATCGAGCGCGCCAGCGAGTTGTTCGATGAAGTGATCGTTGCGCTGGCGCGCAACAGCCAGAAAGCGCCGCTCTTCAGCGAGCCGGAACGGCTGCGGCTTATCGAGCGAAGTTTAATTGAATGCTGCCCGCGGCGCACAAATATTCGCGCCGATGCGTTTCAGGAATTGCTCGTGGAATACGCGGCGGCGAGGAAAGCAACGGCGATCGTTCGCGGGTTGCGAGCCGTGAGCGATTTCGAATACGAATTTCAAATGGCACTGATGAACCGCAAGCTTGCACCGCAGGTCACCACTGTTTTTCTTATGCCACATGAGGAATACACCTACCTCAATTCGACGATCATTCGCGAACTTGCGCGCTATGGGAAGGACGTGTCGGATTTCGTTCCGAAGGTCGTCGCCGACGCACTGAAGGAAAAATTTGAAGTAAAATATCATTGACTTTTTGTAGCCGTGACCTTCCGGTCACGGCAAATTAATACATATATACTGTGACCGTAAGGTTACGGCTACGAAAACGTGGAAGCACCACACATCGCCACCAAAAGCCCGCTCCTCCTGAAGGCGGAGAATGCCGTGCAGGTCCTCACGATTTTTATTCGTGAGGAATTGCGGCGGACCGGACTTACGAAAGCGATCCTCGGTCTTTCCGGCGGCGTCGATTCGGCGCTCTCGACGTATCTCGCAACGCGCGCGTTGGGGAAAGAACATGTTCACGTAATGCTCATGCCCTATCGCACTTCCACTCCGGAAAGTATCCGCGATGCGGAATCGGTGGTAAGCGATCTCGGAATTTCTTTCGAAACGTTCGGCATTACGCCGATAGCAGAAGCTTTTTTTGAAGAAACGGAAAATTCAACCGGCGAGATGGACAAGACGCGCCGTGGCAATGTCATGGCGAGACTTCGCATGATTGCGCTTTATGATCGTTCCCAGGCGATGAATGCGCTGGTCGTCGGCACCTCGAACAAAACCGAATCGCTGCTCGGCTACACGACAATTTTTGGAGATAATGCAAGCGCCATTAATCCGCTTGGCGATTTATATAAAACGCAGGTCTGGCAGCTCGCAAAATTTATCGGGGTGCCAGAGCAAATCGTGAGCAAACCTCCGACTGCCGATCTCTGGCCCGGGCAAACCGATGAAGCGGAGCTCGGCGTGACGTATCGCGAAGTCGACGAATTGCTTTACTACATGGTGGATGAGCGTGAACGCGATGAAGAGCTTGTTCACCGTGGATATGAACTCGAACACGTTCGAAACATCCGCGAAAAAATCCGGCGAGCACAATATAAGCGGTGCCCGCCGGTCATTGCAAAAGTTTCCAGCCGAACCATCAATGCCGATTTCCGGTATCCACGGGATTGGGGCACATAACCTGGATTACGCGGATTGGATGGATTTTCTGGATTGATTTGTTGGGGATTTATCATAGCGTCATTGCGAGGAACCTTCGACGACCGAGGGGAGGCGAAGGTGACGAAGCAATCCCTCGTTGAAACCCCACGGATTGCTTCGTCGAAGTTGTTTCGCTTCGCTCCACAACTTCTCCTCGCAATGACAGAAAAGAGGTTTTGATTTTTACGATTCTCTTCTTCTCGACACTAATCCTGTTAATCCATCCAATCCGCGTAATCAGGTTCTTCTTATGGTCGGTTTAGGTTATGATGTTCACCGTTTAGCCGAGGGCGAAACACTCGTCCTTGGAGGAGTTGTGTTCGAATCGCGTCTGGGAACTGTCGCGCATTCCGATGGCGATGTGCTCGTCCACGCGATTATGGATGCCCTGCTGGGTGCTCTGGCGCTGGGCGATATTGGACTCCACTTTCCCGACACCGATCCCGAATGGAAAGACGCCGATTCGATCTCGATGCTGAAGCGCGTGCATCAACTTATTCGAAACGAAGGCGCACATGTCCTGAATATAGATTCGACCGTCGTTCTCGAAACGCCGCGGCTTCGCCCGCATGTCGACGCAATGCGCAAGCGAATCGCCGAAGCGCTCGGACTGGATGTTAGACGCCTCTCCATAAAAGCGACGACGAGCGAACGCTTGGGTTTCGTTGGCCGCGAGGAGGGTATCGCGGCGTATGCAATCGCGCAGGTGGAGTTCTAATGAGTTTATTTTAGGCGTTCGGATATACGTCGCATGACAGAAGTTACATACGATAATTTTTAACTCACGCTCGTCAGCGCATGGCTATTACGGTGCATGGTGAAGGCGAGGATAACCGCCACCGCCGCCATCATCCCGCCGGCATAGCCGATCCAATTCGGATGCAGGCCGCCGATGAGCCAGCCGCCTAAGATGGGCGCGATGGAGCGGGAGAAGCTTTCGAGCGAGGAGGAGACTCCGAGTACGCCGCCCTTGCGGGCGGGCGGCGCAAGTTGTGTGAGGAGGCTGGTGAGCGTGGGCCGCGTTACGCCGGTGCCGAAGGAGAAGAAGACTGCGATTATGCCGAGCGCCGGAATCGTCCGCGCGAAGGCGAGCCCAACAAGCCCGATCACCATCGAGATGAGTCCGAGCCGGAGCGACATTAGTTCCCCAATCGCGCGGACTAAGGGGCGAATGACCGCGCCTTGCCAGAGCACGCCGAGCAATCCGACGAACATGAGGAACCAGCCGACATCCTCGGCGGTGAATTGAAGTTCGATTTTTGCGAAGAGCGAGAACATCGAGACATAAAGTGAAAAGGGGAGTGCGAAAAAGAAAAAGATCATCAGGAGCGGACGAAGCTTTGCATCGCGAAGATATTCGAGAACTCGCTTGTAGTAATCGAGGCCTGTTTTCGCATTCGCATCGCGCGTGTGCTGATGCTCCTTCAAATAAAACGTGGTAAGCGACGTGCTCGAAAGCGCAAGAAAGGCCGCAACGAAGGCCGGTGCTGAGAATCCGAATTGCGTGGCAAGGAATCCTCCGATGGGAGGTCCGAGAATAAATCCCATTCCGAATCCGATGCCGATGATGGCCATTGCGCCGGATCGTTCTTCGGGCGGCGTCACATCGGCGATGTATGCTTGGGCGATGGTTAGATTCCCACCGCTTACGCCGTCGATAATGCGAGAAAGGAAAAGAATGGGCAGCGATTGTGCGACGCCAAGGAGGATGAAGCCCGCCATTGAGCCGAGCTGAGAATAGATCAGGAGCGGCCGGCGGCCAAAGCGATCGCTCATTCCGCCCATAATGGGGCCTGCGAAAAATTGGCAGATGGAATAACTCGCGACCAGCAGGCCGATCATTTGCGGCGAAGCATGGAACTCGCTGGCGTAATAGGGCAGCAGCGGCAGGATAATCGAAAAGCCGAGCAGGTCGACGAAAACGACGACCGCAATCGGAAGGAGCGCCTTGTTCTTAAACATTGCGCCCCGTTAACAGACTTGGCGCAGGCTAAGTGCGGAAGACGTTATCCTTCAGAGGAAACTTCGCCGGCGGTTTGCTGGACGCCCAACCCATTCAGCACCGCGACGCCATTTTGGGTCGCGATGTTATAAATTTCGAGGAAGCGGTACATCGTCGAACGGCTGATATCCAGTTTTTGCGAGGCTTCACTAATGTTGCCTTCGCAGGCTTGAAGCGCATGATAGACGGCGTATCGCTTAATCTCTTCAATCGGAAGGACAGTCTTATTTTTTACCGGATCAAAGAAATCCTTCATGGTTTCATATGCTTGCTCGTCATCCTGCAACTCATAGAATTGCCGAACGGGCAGCGGCAGATCGCGTAGCTGGACGACCTCGTCGTCGGAGAGGAGGACTGCACGCTCCATCATCGACTCGATTTCGCGGATGTTTCCGGGCCAGGGATAAGCAAGCATTGCTTCGACCGCCGGTTTGGAGATCGTCGTTACTTGTTTTCCCTGCCGCTTGCTGAATCGTTGTAAAAAGGTCTCAGCAAGGAGTAAAATATCGCCACGACGGTAGCGGAGCGGAGGCAATGTTATCGGGAATGCTGAAATTCGATAGTATAAGTCTTCTCGGAATCGCTTCTCCTGGATCGCCTCTTGTAAATCCGTGTTCGTCGCGCAGACAATACGTACATCCACCCGCACGGATTCCGTACCACCCACACGCTCGAATTCGCGCTCCTGGATCGCTCGGAGCAACTTGGCCTGGAGCGTGAGGTCCATATCGCCAATTTCATCTAAAAATAGCGTCCCACCGTTTGCGGCTTCGAATTTTCCGAGTTTGCGTCCGATCGCTCCCGTGAAGCTTCCACGCTCATGGCCAAAGAGTTCACTTTCCAGCAATTCATGGGGAATTGCTGCGCAGTTAATGACCTGAAACGGTTTATCGCGACGAGGGCCATTGGCATGAAGTCCGCGAGCGACGAGTTCCTTGCCTGTGCCGGACTCGCCTAAAATGCAGACGGTAATATCGCTTTCGGCAGCCTTCCGCATAAGCTTAAAGACAACATGCATGTGCGGATCGGCGGAGATGATATTAGAAAAATCGTAGCGATTGTTCAGCTCCGCCTGGAGCGCACGCATCTTTTCGTGGAACGCATAGGTGGTGAGCGCGTTGCGTATAATGACTTGAAGCCGTTCCGTATCGATCGGCTTTGTCAAATAATCGTAGGCGCCCGCTTTCAGCGCTTCAACCGCGACGGCAATGCTCTCCTGCGCGCTTATCATGACGATCGGTAAGAATTCATCGGCGCTCCGCATTGCGCGGAGTACATCGATGCCATTCAAGTCCGGTAGTTGAATATCGAGCAAGACCATGCGCGGATGCTGCTCACGCATGGCAATGATCGCGGATTCGCCATCATGGACCACGATCGCCGGATAATCCCAGACGGAATGGACCCAATGATAAATCAAATCGGCAACGAAGGGCTCGTCATCGACGATGAGAATCGGAGCGAGCTTCGTTTCCGATGGCGAGATACCGATCTCGATATTGCGCGGAGGCTCGGTTGGGGATTCGATCGGCCGTGCAAATCCGGAGCGTACTTCTGGTGTCATCGGAACTGGCGGACGAGCCAACACCGAGGATTTCAGCGAACCGACGGAAGGTCCGCTGCTTAGCGGAGAAGTTCCACGGGACTTTCCATTGTGGGACGGAACGTCCGCATTCCGGCGCGGGGCTGGCGCAAAGCGCGATGAAGCGGACTTTGTATTCGTTTTAATCATGGCAAACTAAACTTGTGGCAAATGGCTAACTATCGTGGCAAAGAAGTATACTTTTTCGAAAACGAAACCTCGATCGGCTCTTTGGCGGAGCATGTCGGCAGGAGACGTTTCGTGTCATAGTTGATAATGACAATCATGTAATGTTCCAAAATGAGAAAATGGTTTCCCCACAATGTATCACTTTGAGACGCAATGTTCCAAAATCAGACGTTTTCCATTAAAATTGGCGTTTTTAGTCTAAAATAAGCCAAAAAAATATTCTCATAATCGTACAGTTGGCCATGCGGAACGCTATGGTCGAGTTTTCTGTCCACTTAGTAAGCTTTCTTAATTCGATTAGTTTTTTACGCGATATTTGAGTATTTTAAGATTAATTTATCCAATTTTGAGAATAATTGCTCCGAAGGTGTAATTTTTTTCGATTTGCGAGATTATTAGTTTTGCTGGGGACTACAGGCCACGGCATCGCGGAAAACGGAGCGCTGGAGAAAATGTCCGAAGCATTCGGAATCCGGGGCTAAATGCTCGAGTGTCCCTACTGGATGATCGAGCATCCTTAAGGAATTGGAAGCGCATTTTTCAGCATGGAAATCATGCCGTCCGCATTAAGACTAATGCACGAAGAACGCTTGGAGCGATTCGAAGACTTTCGCGATCCGAATGACCAGTCGTCCTCGGGAAATGATGCGTCATCCCCGAGGAACGATGCGTCGTCCGCGCCGGACGATGGATTATCCTCCGGCTCGGATGCTTCGTCTTTGCCGAATGATGCTATCGCCCAAGGGAGCACGGTGGATAGCGGTGCCGTCAACAGCGGAAGCACGGAGTGGATAGCCGAAGCACGCGATGAGGCTTCGCGAAGAAAAAGTGATCATTCGTCGGGTCGTAATCCGGCTCTTAGCGACCGGCATTCGAGTGAAGCGTCACTTGCGGCTACCGGACCGGTAAGAAATGAAGGCTCGGACGAAGCACTCTTTCTTCGCTATCAACAAGGGGACGATCGCGCGTTCTTGACCATATACGAGCGGTATAAGTCGAGCATTTACGCGTATTGCGCTCAGGTTCTTTTTAGCGCGGGCCTTTCACGGGAAATTGTCGAAGATACCTTTCAGGATGTATTTCTCCGGCTCGTGCAATACCGCGATACCTTCACGGGCGGCGATTTCAAGCCGTGGATTTTTACGGTGACGAGGCATTCGTGCCTCAGTATGAAAAAACGTTCGTTTCGGCAGCGCGCCACCATTGATAATATTGGCGACGGCGTCAATTTCGAAGAAGACGTTTCCACGGAAGTGCGGCAGGCCTTTGCGATGCGGGACGATCCGCTCGAACGGATGTCGCAAGAAGAACAGACGGCTTTACTTCTAGCAGCCATTGCGCGGCTGCCGGACGATTTTCGTGAAGCGTTGCTGCTTAGTGAGTACGAAGGTATGACGTACGACGAAATCGGCCGCTTGCTGGGCGCCTCGCTTTCGACGATTCGAATTCGAATCTTTCGCGCAAAGGCACGGCTGCGGATGCTGCTGCTGCCCGTTCTTGGCGATGCGAACGACGAGATGCCGCCACCCGGCGATAATAAGAAAAAAGTTTAACGCGAATTCTGAATAGCAAACATAAAGAATTCCTAACCGACTACGAATATGATTACGAAGCATGACGGCGGCAACTCCGCCCGCACCACGACCACCGAAGAACTCATCGTCCAATACCTGGATGGTGAACTCGTTCGAAAAGAACTCGAGACCGTTTTATTCGACCGGCTCTCGCATTCCGAAGATGCCCGAGCACTCTTGCGCGAATATCTTGTCGTCCGAGGCGCGATTCGCCAAAGCCGTGCGGACGAGCGGTTTCAGCTTTCGAACGATCTCGATGCCCGCACCCGCCGCCGTATCGAGCAAATGTTCGAATCGGTCGAGGCAGGTGGATTCGACATTACCTCGGTGGACGAAAATGGCCGACTGGCTGACCGGTCCGCAATTGCAAGCTCCGCCGCAACGCGCCGATTGAAGCAGTGGTCGCTTCGCCCCAGTTATGCGATGCTTGCGCTGTTGCTTGCCATCGGCACGACCTGGTTTCTCTCCCGAACCACGGAGAACAAAGGCGCGAAGCCATCTGCGCAAACGCAGGGAATAAATGCTCCAGGCTCCCAGATGGCCGTCGCTCCCCCCAGTAATAGCGCGCCAGAGGTTGCAGCAAAACCCGAGGCTCTTCCACAGCGAAATTCGAGAATAACCTTAACGCGCTCGGCAGCGAAGCGAGTAAACCCCGCTCCATCGCTCGCGCAGAATCCGCAGGTACCTGCTGCCAATTCGGCCGCGCCGGCTACCGAGCCGGATCCCGCGGACCTTATGCTTTCGCGCCGGTACGCGAAGGCCATCGAAGCGGCGAGCAAGCATGAAGTCGTGGTGTCCGGGCGCGACCGGCTCTAAAACATTCGTAATATTCGTACTTTTTCCGTAACCGTGCCGCGATTCTCTTCTACGATGCGATCCTTAGGCGGCGCATTGCTGCTTGTGGCGGCGTTCGCTATCTTCGCTGCTGGAGAGCCATGCCCTATTCTTGCGCAGCAAGCTCGCGCCACTCCGCCGCTTCCGGAGCGCTACCAAAATTTCGGAACATCGAACGATGCCTCGATCGAAGATCTGATCAAAGACCGGATCGATAGCGAATGGAAAGTAGCGGGTACAAACTTTACCCCCGAATTGATGCGTACCGAAGCGGACTATGCGCGCATTAGCGTCACTTCGAGGGATGTACTATATGGAGCGAGCTTTCACTTACAGCCGCACTATTATAGCCAAGGCTCGATGGGTCCCGACACCAGCTTTCGTACCTATGCCGAGCAGCCGATCATGTATTATGTCGGCACTGCGCGCACGCCGTTGGCGCTGCCGGTCGTCAGCAATCTCTCCAAAACGCTTTCGGGCGATGAGGCATCCTACACGGTAAATATCGGCGTGCTGCCGTTGCCGGAACCCAAGAGTGCGGACTCGATGCGTTATTTCGTCATCATCGAGCGGTTGATCGAATCGAACCACACGGATAACAGCGTTCGACTCGAACGCTTTCACAAGGAATTTGAGGCGAAGGTTGGGGAACCCGTTTTTCTCCGGCTCGCCAATGAGCCGCTTGCAAAAGGTCAATACATTGTCCAACTCGAGAGCGGTAGCGTGCTCGATTTTTACGATGATTTTTCTCGTTTTATCGAGGAGCATATCATTCTAAAAAGCGACCAGCTTGCCTTCGGACTTGGGCACGAGGCCGTCTCCGATATTTCCGGACGGCTTTCGATACCCTATTCCGTTGCGCGGACATGCGAGGCGAAAGTTCAGCTTTTGAGCGTCGTCGATACGGCACATCCGCTCACGATTGTCGATACCCTGCGCCAGCCGGCGGATTATCTCGCGGAAGTAGATATGTCGAAGTTTGCCGATGGTCCTTATCAATACCGTTTCACGGCAATCGAGCAAGGGACGGGCAAAGTTCTTTATACCGAAACGCACGATTTTCATAAAGCCGCGCCGATCTACTTTGCCGGAGGCAGCCGCATCGAACCGTCGGATACACTCAAAGTCGGAGGCAAAAAAGTCGATTGGGCCGGCCTCTTGAGCCAGACCAACTTGCAACTTGCCAATGAGAAGGTTTTAAACGAGCAATACCACTCGACCCTTACCCAAGATGAGCGCGATAAACAAAATTTAGAGCAAATCCTAAAAGCGAATAAGAAGAGCACGATTGCTGACGTTCATTTCCGCGCGGGGCTTGGCGTTGGAAAGTCTGCGGGCGATAATTTCTTCGTGGGTATCGAAGCCAGCCGGCCATCGCTCGCCTTCGATGTCTCCTTCGGATGGCTCTATGGTGGCACACCCTATCTTGACTATACGGCTCACCCTACGATCAACCAGATTTTTAAATCTCCCAGTTCGCTCGGGTTTCAACTCACTTGGATTCCTGTAAAGCTTTTCGATGGATGGATCGAGCCACTTCTTGGAGTAGCAAATTATGATCTCTGGTCAACTCCTGTAACATCCGGCGGAACAAGTTCTGCGGCATTGCTTGCCTGGCAACTGGGGTTGGCCTGTGAACCCCTCGGCGAAGTCCATAGCCTCGGACTCAGCCTTGCGTATGAAGATGCCCTTGCCCTTGGACTTAAAAGCTCCACCCAAGGTTTCAGCTTCAAGGCGTATGTCCGTTTCTAAACTATAGAAACTTCATCGCACTTCTTCCCACACCTGGTTCGCGGATCGATGCCGCAGCAGCACGGCGAAACCATTGCGAATCCAATCGAAGTACACACGTGCGTATCCGTATTTGCGATAGCGTCGCGGGGATTCATAAACGAGCAGCTTCGAATCGAATTTCACGCTTCCCATCGCACGCAACCGGCGGAAGAGATCGAAGTCTTCGCCGGCAGCCATGCCGGGATTGTAGCCGCTCAGGGCTTCGAAGGCTTTGCGTCGTACGATTTGGCACTCGCCGCGGCCCATTCCGAGACCGATGATATTCGCCGCTTGGACGTATCGATTGAAATATGCATGGAACACTACATCGCTCCATCGGCGCTCTTCCGGCAGTACCTCGACGCGCGTGGCGAGCGCCGCAAGACGCTCATCGACCGCGAATCGTTGGGTAATACGTTCGAGAAATAGCAGGGCATCGGGAATCAGGGTATCGGCATTCAAAAAAATGAGCAGATCGGCTCGGGCAAGCTCAGCGCCTCGGTTACGGCCTTCGGCAATCGTCTGGCGCCACGGTGCTTCGTGCGTGGCGATAAAATCGGCATATGCGGCGGCAATTCCAATCGTGTTATCGCTGGAGCCGCCGTCGCTGACAATAAGTTCGATCCCAAAGCGCGCTTTTATCGACGCGGAAAATTGTTGGAGGCAGGCTTCGAGCAGCTTCTCTTCGTTTTTCGTCGGAATGATGATGGAGATTTGCGGCCGGTCGGTATCGCCAGCCAGGGGTAACGTGATTTGCACGAGCGGCGCTTTCGGCTCGTCTTTTTCGCGACGTGAGTAGCTCCTTCTTTGGTTCATGGCAGCAATTCGAACAGTACCGATAATTTTAATTCCCGCTTCTCACTCGGCGCAAGTTCCACGTTCCACAGGGGTAGCACAAGGGATCCCTGATAAATCCGCTCGAAACCTCCTTCCGAGAGCGAAATGGATTCGATTGGAAATCGGACGATTTCGCTTGCTTCCTCTGCGTGCAGTTCGATTCCGAGCTTCAGGTATTCATCGACGAGCCGAAGGTTCGTAGCACCGGACAAACTGCCGATGCTGTTCAACTCTGGCCATTCGAGTTTCTTGCCTTCCGATTCGTAATACCGGTCCGGCGCGGAACCGGCGAGAAGATTGAATACCCATTCCGATGCAAATCTCAAACGAAGTGGCCCTGGCGATTCGTTCGTGAGGTTGTAGGTCACTTTTAAATCATTTCCGTCTTTGGAAACCGCGAGGTCTTTCGTGAGCAGCAATGCATTCCCCTCTACGCTGCCCCGTCGCGTAAGCCGCAACATGCTGTTATTCCTACTCCATTCGAAGCCAGAAGTCACAAAATCTCCAAGCTCCTCGAATTGCATGGCGCGAAGATCGTCCACCCGCGCGCGCTCGGTGAGAAAATGGTCGATCAGGCAGCCGTGGCGATAGGGATCGTAAACAAGCAGCTTTTCGAGGCCGGCTTCTTTGGCTTGAATGCCTTCGTGGATAGATGTCGTGCCGCCGCTCGCGGAAGAATGCGAGGCTTCCGAAATTTTTGCGTGGTAGGCTTCGCGCTGTCTTGAAATAATATTGGTAGCATTAAAGCTGCGCGGCTTGAAGTCGATTTCGGCGATCATCCCGCCGAGTGAAGGCTTGACGAAGAGTGAGAAAATGGGAGATTCAAGAATGATTTCCTCCGCGCCATCGCAATCGAAATCATTGGCTTCGATGCGAACTCCCGAAAGTCCCTCGGCCTCATCGAGCAGCCTGTCGCTTTTGACGAGGGCCGAATAATTCGCATGACGCAGGTTCGAAAGATAAATTCCACCGAATACGCCGTGCCAATAGGGATCGTTGCACTGAGAGCGGAGCAATTCTACGCGAGCTTCCGCAATATCGTTATCCGGCCGATCGAGCCTATGGATACGCGCGCTTGTCCGGAGCATGTGCTTATGAAGGTGGTTCGACTCCGGGTATTTGGCGAAAAAATTCCGCCAATATCCGCCGCGAACAAAGGAGCGGTACGGCTCCCAACGCGATTTGTCCTCATCCAATTGGTGAATGAAATTCTCATAGAGCTGATTCGCATCCGCAGTTGGGAGCGCCCACTGCATCATCTCGGCATAGCTTGCAGTAGGAAGGTAAATTTTGCCGCGCGGAGGAACGCGGAGCAGCGTTTCGCCCGGTGGCAGCATCGTAATCCAACTTGCATTTTCCGAAAGCTTGCGAAAAAATTCTTCAAGCCAGCCGGAATTCTCGCTGGTGTCATTGCCATACACATGGTCGAAGGTTCGGGGCCACACGCCGAATTTTTCGCCATCGTCCGCGAAGGTGACAATATTGGTTCCACTTTCGCTCGCCGCATCGCGGAGCACCCGAATCGTCTCATCGACGGGCGCGAATGGAATCGTATATCGCAATGCCTTCGAGATCGGAAAGACCGCGAGCGTTTTTCCCTTATCTTCCGTCAGATAATATCCATTGAGATCTTCCTCGCGTAACCCCGCATGAAGAAAATGCGTATCGTCGAGAATGACGTAGCGAATACCGGCATCGTGTAGAACTCCGGCGAGCGGCTGCTCCCATACGCGCTCGGCGAGCCATAAACCCTTTGGCACCACGCCAAAAAGCTGTTGGATTCGGTCGGTGAGGAGCGCAATCTGAGCTTGTTGGTCCCGCTGTGGAATGACGGAAAGAATTGGCTCGAAGAAACCGCCGGAAATCATCTCGATTTGTGCATGGCCTATCATCGTCCGCAATTTTTCCAAATGCTCGGGATGATTCGTGTCGATCCAATTGAGCAACAGGCCGGTAAAATGGGTCGCGAAACGGATAGAGGGGTACTTGGCCGCTAATTCAAAAAAAGGAAGATACGATTTCGCGTAAGCTTCTTCGATGACATGATCGAAATTGCCGAGCGGCTGGTGATTGTGAGTCGTGAAGGTGAAGATAACCGATTGCATGTTCGTTTCCTTCTACGCAAGAAACATCGTGCCGATTCAAATGCGCGCAAATTCAGCCTGCGAAGTCTGCGCGTACGAGCTTTTTTTCTTCGTGTAAGAATTCGGAATAACCCTTCAAATCAAGGGGTCGTACTGTGATCGAGCCAATCCCTTTCAATCGGTTCGCTCGTTCGATTTCTTCCGAAAGGTCGCCACCCTTGAGCGAGAAGAGCACACCGTTTGGTTTCAGCAGGCCACGGGACCATTGTATCAAATCTTCTAATGGAGCGACGGCTCGCGAGACGATAACATCATAAGCACGCGCATGAGCCGGAAATTTCGCGAGTTCTTCCGCCCGCGCGGCGATCGCGCGGATGCCAGGAATGCCCAGTTCGGAAATCATATCACTCACCGCTGCTATCTTTTTTTGCGTGGAATCGATGAGTGTTATATCGAGCGAACGGATAGCGATCTTGAGCGGTATCCCCGGCAAGCCGCCTCCCGTGCCAATATCGAGCGCGAGTTGATTTTGAAAATCGTAGTCGCAGAGTGCCGGCATCGCGAGCGTGAGCGAATGCAGAATATGCCGGTCGAAAATATGCGCCTCATCGTTGCGGGAAATGAGATTAATTTTGGAATTCCACTGCGAAAGCCGGGAGGCAAAATCATCGAGCGCCAAAACGTGATCGTCCGAAAGGTCAAGTCCGTTCTGCTGAGTAATTGCCAGCAGTTCTTGCAATATCATGGAGCCGTGAGATGTGCACCAGGAGGGACTCGAACCCCCAACCCTCGGTTCCGAAGACCGGTACTCTATCCATTGAGCTACTGGTGCAGTACAAATAAAAAGCGGGCACTCGCCGGGATTAGAGTCCCCACTTCCAGTGCGCACGCCTTAGCAAATAAGCGTAAAGAGCGATAAAAAGTTCTATCGCAGCTAACAAAAGCAGTTTCAAATGAGCGCCTTTGTTTGTTTGCTCGTGTGGTGTTACTCGAATGTTACTCTTTTTAGTTGTTCATAGTCCGACGGACGGAAGCGATAGTTAGTTAGGGTGTGGAATCTTTTATCAACCATTCCGTTTCGTTTATCATCTATTCTATTTCAGTAGACACGAGGTAATTTTTTTGACCCGCTTGCTAAGACTTTTTCTGGTATTGTCTATCCTTGTTTCTACAACAGGTATGACAATAACGTCCGTTGTCTGTGCTAAAGGGAAGGTCCTCTCGTGCGATGTATGCAAAAAACAGAGCAAAAAGCTCAAGTCGTGCTGTACTGCCACGACGACGCATATTTCGGTCACGTCGGAATTCGAGAAGCCCGCTGAACACTCCTCTCATTTTTCGATAGGCTGGCTTCCGTTTTCACCGAACGCTCCTGACCTGCTTTTTACCGATTTCGCTCCCCGAACATTTGTTCCATTTGCTTCTCCGCGGTCTTCGGAGGAGAAGTGCGTCCTATTCTCGATGTTCCGCATTTAAGCGACCTATTCGATCTCCTGTAGTGTGAGTGCCGAGTTTAATTCGCTCGGTTCGAAGGGACGGATTATATCGCGAAAATGAACACATCCATAATTTTAAAATATTTTTTCTTGTGCGTAGCGCTCTCGACCGTAAAAATTGCACATGCGCAACCAGCAATTCCGGACAGTTCGATAGCGGGACTCTATACGCTTCTGGCGGATGTCGAATCCCACCCTCGGATTGCTTCTTACAAAGCGAACATTGAGGCCGCGCGCCATAGGATTGCGCAGCAAGCAGCGCTTCCGAATCCAATGCTCATGTTAGCAGCGCAAAATGTGCCCACAAATTCGTTCAGCTTTTCGCAGGACATGATGACCGGCAAAATGATCGGCGCAAGCCAGGAATTTTTCTGGCCCGGAAAACTCAAAACGCAGGGAGAAATTACAGCAGTCGATACGCTGACGAGCGAAGACGATCTGGACGATGAGCGCAACCAGCTTGAGCGAGACGCAAAGCTTGCCTATTTCGATCTCTATCATATCGAACGGGTCATTGCGGTCTACGATTTTCATCACAAAGCCACGGACGCGCTTTTGCGTCTTGCGGAATCCAAGCTTCCGGAAGGCAAATCCACGCAAGCGGATGTGCTGGACCTGGAACTCGAAAGAGGGGACATTGCGGACCAAATCGTAATGTACCAGACCAAGCTCCGCGAAAGCCAAACCGACCTCGAACAGGCAACGGATGAAAGTGTCGCGATTTCCATCACGCCCGCTCTCGGTCTGGTATCGTTCCCCTACACGATCGCTAAACTCGATTCGATGGCACACTTGCATAACCCGCTGTTGCATAAGCTAAAAGCGGAAGCGGAACAGGAATCGCTCCGCTACAAGCGCGCCGATTTGGATAAGTATCCGGATTTTCAAGTATCGCTCGAGTACATGCAGCGGAACACCCTTCCCGCGAATGCCCCCATGAATCCGTTTGGCGTGCCGATGCCACAATCCGATGTCGTATCGGCCGGCGTGAGCATTGAACTTCCTCTGAATTACAATAATCAGCGCACCGAAGCTCTGGTCGAAACGGAAGCGATGCAAACGATGAGGCGGTTCGAGGAAGCGGCCGAGGAACTAAAGATTCACACGGAATTGGAATCGGATTTGGCGCAATTGCATGGCTTCGAACAGGAATACGCCATTTTGCGGGATCAGATTTTTCCGGCTTCGCACGCTGCACTCCAAACGAGTACAGCGAACTTGACGTATGACCGGGTCACCATCGATAATGCCATCCGCGATGATCTCAATCTCATTCATCGCGAGCATGACCGCTACCGCCTCGAAGCGGAATACAATAAAACCATAGCCGAAATGGAATACCTGACCGGCACCATGCTCGTGATCTATACAAGCCAAAACAATTGGAAATAAACAGTATGATCGAAGATCGAAAACGAAAATTATCGAAGACCTCGAAGGGGCTGATTACCCTCGCCGCTGCGGCGATTATCATTATCGCAGCTATCTTCGTAACGCGACACGCCGGGCCAGCTTCCGCTAATTTTGCCGACGCGAATCCGGGTCCAGCGGCCGTGCCAGAAAATATTCCGGCAACGGTCAGCCTCACGAGTGAATCGATGGCACGCGCCAGAATAGGAATTGTGTCCGTAGAAATGAAAAACTTCCAACGTGCGATGAGTGCGGTAGGAATTATGGAAATTCCCGATCCAGCCGAACGAACAATTGCCGCGCGCGCCCGCGGCCGCATCGAAAAAATGTACGTCGCTTCAACCGGCACCTATATTCATAACGGCGAGCCGCTCTTCGAATTTTATAGTCCCGATATCCTTAGCGCTGAAAAGGAATACCTCATTGCTGCTGGAGTGGGGGAGATGGATAAGGAAATGATGGCTCGCAATCCAGGCATGGAACACCATGCCGATCCGGGACTGATGAAAGCGGAAAAGGAGCGCCTCCTGCTTTATGGGCTGACGCCAGAACAAATCCGTAAGCTCGGGGAGGATCTGAACGTTGCCAATACCGTCACCATTACTGCACCGATGAACGGTGTCATTCTGCAAAAACTTTCGCAGGAGGGCGCGTATGTCGAGGAAGGTGCAAGCATCTATCAGCTCGCCGATCTTTCGAGCCTCTGGGCGGAAGTAGAGGTGCCCGAAGCCGATATTCGTTTTATTCGAATGGGACAACACATCCAGATCCAAACCGCGGCGTACCCCAACGAGAAGTTTGACGGAAGGGTGATACTTATTTCGCCCGTGGAGGACCAGGCTTCGCGCACTATTCGCGTGCGGCTCGCGGTGCCCAATCGTTTTGGGAATTTGCGGCCAGAGATGACCTTCACGGCGACGGTGACGATCGACGCCGGCATGGCGCTCGCGGTGCCTCAATCGGCGGTCATTCGAACCGGAGCCTCAGATTATGTCTGGATTGCCGATTCGGATAATACATTCACGCGCAGGGCCGTTGAATTAGGAATGCTCTCCCCCGATAACTATTACGAGGTCGCAAGTGGGCTTTCTTTAGGGGAGAACGTAGCGGCCGATGGCACGTTCCTTATCGATGCGGAGCACGAGCTGACGAAAAGCAACCCCATGGCAGGCATGAACATGGGCGAGACCGGGAATAAAAATTCCGGGGAAGGAGCGGCGACAGTAAGGGCCATCAACATGCAGCAAGGGACCATAACGCTCGATCATGGCGCGATTCCCGGAATAATGCCCGCTATGACGATGGCCTATAAGGTCTCCAACCCAAAATTTTTGCAATCCACTACTATTAACGAATCCGTCCGTTTTACGCTCACGCGCTCGGCGAATGGAGAATACCTCATCACAGCAATCGCAAAACAATGAAAACTTTCAAACTACTGGCATCTACTTTTTTAGCCCTCGCGCTCCTTGCAGCTTGTTCCAAACAGCAAGATCAACAGACAGCGCAGGATACGACCGTTATGCGCGATACGGCCGCTCATGCTCCCCTGAAGGAAGGGCAGGGAAAAGGAATCGTTCGCGCCATCGATACCTCGGCTAGAACAATCACGCTCGATCACGATAACATCCCGAATGTCATGGATGCGATGACAATGGAATACCATGTCGATAAATCGGAATCGCTTCATGGCCTGAATGTGGGCGATTCTGTCTCTTTTACCCTTCAGGACCGCGGGGACGGAGATTATGTAGCAATGAATATTACACCTATTAAAAAGTGACGCATCCTTGCGATTGGAGCGAAGCGATCGAATTTGGATTGCTTCGTTTCTCTTCTGAGCTTCTTCGAGTAACCATCTTTAGAAGACCGTTATGATTGAACGCATCGTCCATTGGAGCGCGCAGCATCGAACGGTCGTCCTCGCTTTATTCCTAATTATTTCGGGAGTGGGAATATGGGCCGTTGTGACGACGCCGCTCGACGCGATTCCCGATCTTTCCGATAATCAGGTCATCGTACTGACCGACTATCCCGGCCAGGCGCCACAGATCGTGGAAGATCAGGTAACATTCCCACTCGTGACCGCGCTGCAGGGCCTACCGGGTGTGACGGCCGTGCGTGCGACCTCGATGTTCGGGGAGAGCTTCGTTTATGTAATATTTAACGACCAAGCCGATCTCTATTGGGCTCGTTCGCGGGTGCTGGAAAAGCTCGCAACGGTCGGCCCATCGCTTCCGTCAACGGCAAAACCCTCGCTCGGCCCGGATGGAACCGGTATAGGACAGGTCTTCTGGTATACAGTCGAAGGCAAAGGCTACGACCTCGGCACGCTACGCTCGATTCAGGATTGGTTTGTTAAGTTACAATTGCAATCGGTTCCCGGCGTTGCCGAAGTTGCCTCTGCCGGCGGTTATGTCCGCGAATATCAGGTAAATCTCGATCCGCGCAAGATGCAGCTTTACGGCGTGACGATCGACGATGTGAAACACGCGGTAATGGAGTCGAACAATGCCGTCGGCGGGCGCATCGTGGAAGTGAACGGGCGCGAGAATTTCGTACGCGGACAGGGCTATTTTACTTCTCTCGCCGATTTTCGAGCCGTGACGGTCGCCGCGCGGAATGGAGTAGGCATTCCATTATCCAATATAGCGGATGTAACGATCGGCGCCGGCCCGCGCCGGGGTTCGCTCGATAAAAATGGAACAGGCGAAGTCGTGGGAGGCATCGTCATTATGCGATATGGCGAGAATGCGGAACAAGTGATCGGTCGCGTGAAGCAGCGTATTGCCGAAATCTCGCTGGGGCTTCCAGCGGGCGTGAAGATCGAGCCGGTTTACGACCGCTCGGAACTTATCGAAGCATCCGTCCACAATTTGGAACACACGCTTATCGAGGAAGCCATCATCGTTTCGATCGTCGTCCTCCTGTTCCTGTTCCATTTTCCAAGCGCGATCCGCATCATTGTGGAAATCCCGATTTCCGTCCTTATCGCGTTCATTCTGATGCGGATGTTCAATATTACGTCGAACATTATGTCGTTGGGCGGAATTGCGATTGGTATTGGAATTCTGGTGGATGCCTCGATTGTGCTCATCGAAAATGGACATCGGCACCTGGAAGTAGCACAGCAAAAGAAAGAGCAGGAGGGGGAGGATTATAATAGGCACACGGTCATCCTACGAAGCGTGCAGCAGGTGGCCCGGCCGATCTTTTTTTCTATCCTAATTATTGTCGTGAGCTTTCTTCCGGTTTTTATGCTCACGGGTCAGGAAGGAAAACTGTTTCATCCTCTCGCGTTTACGAAAACGTTCTCGCTTTTTGCCAGTGCCATCGTTTCGATTACGCTGATGCCGGTGCTCATGCTGCTGTTTCCGGGGAAGGGGAAAATGCGGCCGCAAGAAAAAAATCCCGTCTCGTATTTTTTCCAAAAGCGGTACGCGCCTATTCTGGCCTGGGTGCTCGTGCACAGGAAGACGACAATTGCCATCAATGTATTGGCACTCGCAATCGCCATTCCCATGCTATGGAGCCTGGGCAGCGAGTTTATGCCGCCGCTCGATGAAGGCAGTCTGCTCTTCATGCCGCTTCTTGCACCCGATGTTTCGATGCCCGAGGCTACGCGAATCATGCAGATGGAGGATGCAATTATTAAAAATTATCCCGAAGTCCGGCAAGTGCTGGGTAAGGTGGGTCGAGCGGAAACGGCAACCGACCCCGCGCCGCAGTCCATGGTCGAAGCGATCATCCTGCTCAAGCCGGAGAACGAATGGCGTCAGGGAATGACAAAGCAAAAGATCGTCGATGATCTCAATCGCGAACTGCGGTTGCCCGGTGTTGCTCTAAGTTGGACGCAACCAATCATCAACCGCATCAATATGCTCACGACCGGCGTGCGAACCGATTTGGGTCTTAAATTTTTTGGCGAAAATCTGGACACGCTCGATCGGCTCGCGCGCGATGCTTCGGCACTGCTTCAGCCTATTCGCGGTGCTTCCAACGTCGCCCCGGAACAGGTTACGGGCGGGTCCTTCCTCGTGATTTCCCCTAAGCCCGAAGCCGAGCGGCTCTATGGTATTACGCCGGGATTTATTAACCAAGTGATCGAAGGTGGGATTGGCGGAATCGATGCCGGCACCGTCGTAAAAGGCCGCGAACGTTATCCCATTACCGTTCGGTATTTGCAAGGATATCGCGGTTCGGTAGAGGAACTGCGCACGGTGCCGGTGGCAGTCCCGATTTCTACCGCGCCGATTCAGAAAATCTTTAATTCCCCATCTCTGGGACAACGGACCGAAGTGGCTGGCGGTGAACGCCTGGGCATGGGGGCAATGGGTGGGGTAGTGGACGAAAAGCCACAACGAGGCGAAATGGCTTCGAGAGCATCCACAGCGAGCGGCACGGTTTCGCTGCTTCAACCCAAACCGGTTTCGGATGTCGAGTTCGTTCCATTGGGCGAGCTGGCCACGGTCGAAATAAAAAACGGTCCAGCCATGATCGAAAGTGAAAATGCGCTCTTGCGTTCCATCGTCTTTATGAATGTCCGTGGACGCGACATGGGAAGTTTTGTCTCAGAAGCGAAGACGGTGCTTGCAAAAAATTTGCATATTCCTGCCGGATATACTCTTTCCTGGAGCGGCGAGTACGAAGCGCAGGAACATGCCGCGGCGGCAATCCAGCTCCTCATTCCATTGGTGTTCTTCGTTATCTTTCTCTTGCTCTACGTTACGCTTCGCGATTTCAAAGAAGCGGGCGTGGTAATGCTGAGCGTTCCCTTTGCGCTCATTGGCGGTCTGTTTTTAATTGCAATATTGGGAATGAACTGGTCCGTCGCCGTATGGGTCGGATTTATTGCGCTCTATGGAGTGGCAACGGAGACGGGCGTGGTGATGGTCGTTTATCTCCACGAGGCTCTAGATCGAAAGCTTGCAGCAAAAAGCACGCTAACAAAAAAAGATATTTACGATGCAACCATGGAAGGCGCGGTACTCCGTCTCCGGCCAAAACTCATGACGGTATTTACCGCCATGCTCGGCCTGGTGCCTATTCTTTGGTCGACCGGAACGGGTTCCGACGTGATGAAACCCATTGCCGCACCCATGATCGGCGGAATGCTGACGAGTGCCATCCACGTTCTTATCGTAACGCCGATTATATTTTATGCCATGAAACTTCGCGCCCTCCGCAAAGGCACGCTGCGAAAAAGCGAAATCTCCAAGTGGATGCACTAATCCATTATTGTAAAGAATATGGTGAAAAAGGGACTCGCTTGTTACTCATTTGTTACTCATAAAACACAATCGCTTGCAAACAAAGGGCTTTGTGCACCCGCAGGGATTCGAACCCCGAACCTTCTGATCCGTAGTCAGATGCTCTATCCAATTGAGCTACGGGTGCTTTTTTAGTACTTGGTACAAAGTAACGAGTACCGAGTATATTTATGTTGCAGGCGCGGATAACCGTTCTGAGGCTGCGGAAGTTCTCTTCTCATCCATGCCATCGTTAGAAACCGAACTGCTCTGCAAAAGATGAATGATATGATGCTCATGGAAATCGAGCACGTGAGGGCGAAGGAGGTCTTTTAAGGTCTCGAAAAATCCGAGGCCGTATTTGTTCAGGTAATAGACGAGGCTCAGTTCGCGCTCCTGGAGTTCGCCAGCAGGCAGAAGCGCGGCAAGCAGTTTATCGAGCTGCGCCTTCGTGGCGGTGTGTCGTTTCCGCTCCGCCGAGAGCGTTTTATGCTCGAAATCGCGAATGGCCGTAAGTACTTTGCCTTTGAGGCTCGTAAGTGCTCCATCTAATGTCGGTTCGGCATGTGCGACCGAATCGCGCAAGGCTTCGAGCGAGCGATCGATATTTCCCAGCGCTTCGGCGAATTCCGGTGCCAAGCCCGATTCGATCATGGCATCGAAGAGCGCCGTGTTTCGGCCATGAGCTTCCGAGAGAATATCTTCCGGCGCGATCCGAAATTTTGTGAAGATACGTTCGAGCCGTTCTTCGATGAGGGTAACTGTCACGCGCGGACGAATAAGGGGCATACCGATGCCGGCCCATTCGTAGGCCGGCTTGAATTGCGCGAAGTAGGCCATTTCTCCGGGCCCCGCGACATACGCTACGGTGGGCAACAGGCTATCCTGATAGAACGGCCGCATAACAACATTGGGGCTGAACCGCTCGGGATTCGTTTCTAGCGAATCGAGCAGTTCCGCAAGCGTAAAAACCTTACGCGTCCCTTTGAGAAAAAAATTTCTTTCGGCAGATCCCGAGGCATGTTCTCGCTCAACGATCGGCAGCCGCTCGCCTTCGTCATTCACATAAAAAAGATTGAGTGCTCGCGGCTTAACTTGCGCGTGATAAGAATCTTCGAGTTTTTCGGATTGAAGAACGATCCTTTCCGATAATTGCGGAGAGGTTTCGATCTCCTGCCGAAATAGATCCTTCGCTAATATTTTTAGTCCTCGTGAATTTGCATCGATCACCAGCAGTCCGTCTGTACTGAAATAATGGACCAGCAGCGCCGCGAAGGCATGCCCCAATGATCGGTCTGGCGTGTAACACTGGTGCAGTAATGCAAGGACATCCGAAGAAAAATCAGTGACGGCAAGGGATGCGGCCAATTGCTGGAAGAACTGGTGAAGCGGTTCTTCTTCGAGGGGTAGCGGTCCCGCCTGTCGCCGCCAGGGTTGGTCCGGTTGCGCCGCCATTCCGGATGGCACATACCGGATCGATTCCAATTGACCTTCGTTCGAAAGCACTTGGACCGAAGCGATTTCCTCGAGATCATGGTCCTCGGTTTCGATCCAAAAAACAGGAACGAACGAGAACATTGGAAACTGCTCGGCGAGCGATTTCGAAAGCTCAATGCAGGTGAGAGCTTTATAAAAGGTATAGAGCGGCCCGCCGAGCATCCCGGCTTGCTGGCCCGTTACCACGGCAAGCGTATCCGGTTGTCCGAGCAGTTCCAAATGCTTTGCCGCCTGTACGGAAATGGCGCCTAGGGAACCGTGCAGGGAGCGAATTGCCTCCATCACCGTCTCTCGATGTGCGGAAGGGATCGCGCGCTCGCGAAGAAGGTGCGCATCGATAATGTTGCGCATCTGCTCGTGCGGTGCTTCCGGTGCGATCGCAAAAAAATCGCGGATCGGCGAAGCTGCGAAGTGCGTGAGGTAATCCTTGACGAGTGGTGTGAAGTAGGGGAGGGAAGCGATATCCATGATGGCGTGAGGTATTCGGAAGTGCGGCAAACATTCGGCATCGAGGAATGGCTTCGCGCTTCGCGGAGTCAATTACGGCGCGCCTTGTGTTTACCATACACGTTATGATCGGTATCTACATTTGCGCCGTGTGCGGCGAAGAGATCGAAACCGTGGTCGATGAATCGCAAGGCCTCGAACAGGAATATATCGAGGATTGTGCTGTTTGCTGTCGCCCGAACCTGCTTCGGGTCAGCATAGACCCGCTCGATGGCGAGATAACGATCGACGCGGCATTCGAAGAATAATAATTTCTTTCCGTTCGTGGAAGGGCCGAAAGCATGAGCAATCATGCGTCTGATTATATGGCAGAGAATATGTCGAATATGCTCGAGAAGCTTCAGCAGTTGCAGGAGCAAATGGCGCGCGCCCAGGAGGAGCTCGGAGCGCAAACCGTCACGATGGAATCCGGTGGCGGCGTGATAAAAGTGACCGCCAATGGAAAGCTCCAAATCATGAAGGTCGAAATCGAGAAGGAAGTAATTGATCCGAACGAGAAGGAGATGCTGGAGGACCTGGTCGTCGCCGCCGTGAACCGTGCGCTCGACCGCGCCCGCGAACTTGCCGATACAACAATGAGCGATGCGGCGAAATCCTTGTTGCCACCAGGATTTCCCCTGGGGTAACTTTGATTACGCGGACGATATTAAGGATTGTATCGTGCCAAATGAAATTCTTATCCGGGATGCACTGCCTCGCGATGCAACGGCCGTGGCAGTGTTGCTTACTCAACTTGGCTATCCGCAGGATGGCGGGTTCGTTATTCGTAAAATGGAGGCGTTATCCCGAAGGGATGGGGCAAAGATCTTTGTCGCTGAAGAAGAAGGTGAGGTTGTCGGGTTCCTGAGTTTCAGTTCCGAGGCGGCGTTTCACCGGGAAGGAAATATCGGAACGATTACTGCCATGTGCGTACTCGAAACGAAACGAGGGCGGGGGATCGGGCGATCCCTCATCGAGCATGCCGAAACCTTTGCAAAAGAATCGGACTGCGTTCGAATCGCCGTTGCGAGCGGAATCCACCGAACGAAAACCCATCAATTTTATCATCATTGCGGGTTTGAAGAAAAGACGAAACGGTTTGTAAAAGACTTTATCGTGCCAGACTCACATTAAAACTAATCCAAAAATCGTCCGCGTAATCCATTTTAATCCGTGTAATCCAGGTTCTGATTCTTAATGCTCTATACCTCTCCCGCTTTAGAAAGCGTTATCGAACGGTTCTCGCGGCTGCCGACCATTGGCCGCAAGACGGCGCAGCGACTCGCGCTTTTTTTGCTCAAACAGCCACGCGAAGAAGTTGCGGCGCTTGCCGAGGCGATTGGCACGCTCCAGCAACGCGTGCGTACTTGTAGCATTTGCTCGAATATCACGGAGGACGATCCCTGCCCGATTTGCCGGGATGCGCGGCGCGAACGCTCGATCATTTGCGTTGTCGAAGAGCCGAATGACGTGCTCGTTATCGAACGTACGAATGAATTCCGAGGTCTCTATCATGTGCTCGGCGGTTCGCTCTCGCCGCTCGAAGGCGTGGGGCCGGAGGAACTAAAAATTCGCGAATTGCTCGTCCGGCTTCATGCCGAGGGCGGTGAGCCCGTCCAGGAAATCATTTTAGCGATGGACCCGAATGTCGAAGGCGAAGCGACCACGCTCTATCTTGCAAAGTTGCTCTCTCCGCTCGTCGGTCGGGTCACACGGATCGCGCGCGGCATTCCTATTGGGAGCGATCTGGAATACGCGGACGAAGCGACTTTGGCTCGCGCGCTGGAAGGTAGAACCTCGGTGTAACAATTGTGAAGTTCATCATTCATCATTCATAATTGCCCGTGAGCTGGTACAAAGACTGGTTTCGCGACGCGAATTATAGCGTCGTCTATGAGCACCGCGATGAGAGCGAGGCCGAGCAACTAATCGACCTTATCGAGCGGATCATCGGCCACGTTCCCGCGCGCCGGGTCCTCGATATTGGCTGCGGCTCCGGACGGCACACGATTGCTTTTGCCAAGCGGGGATATGCGCAGGTGACTGGCATCGACCTTTCTCCTACGTTGCTCGCAGAAGCTCGCGAAGAGGCAGCGCAGCTTCAACTGCCGATCCGGTTTATTGAATGCGACATGCGAGAAATTCCGAACGAGACGTTCGATCTCGCGCTCAATCTTTTTACAAGCTTCGGCTATTTTGAACGGGACGAGGATAATGCCACGGTGATTCTTCGCGCTGCCGAGCATCTTGCGAGCAGCGGGTGGTTCGTCCTCGATTTCTTGAATAGCCGTTGGGTACGCGAGCACTTTGTGGCCCATGATGAACGCGTGGTGCCCAACGGGACACGCATCGAGCAAACGCGATGGATCGAAAACAACCGCATTGAAAAGCGGCTGCTCGTTCGCAATAATTTTGAAGCAAAGGAATATATTGAATCGGTAAGATTATTCGAGCGTTCGGATTTCGAGCAAATGTTTTCAGCCGCCGGTCTTACACTGCGCCATCTCTTCGGTACCTATTCCGGAGGCAGCTTTGACCCTGACACGTCTCCGCGGCTAATTATGTTCGCTCTAAAAGATGAGCCGCGCACTTTGTAGTTTCGTTTCACTTTGTAGTTTCGTTTTCAGCATCGCGTTTGCCGGATGCCTGTTTTCGACCCGCACGCCAGAGCCGCCCAGCTCGTCCAATACCTTTATTTGGACGCCTGCGACCACACCCGAATTCCTCCTCCAGGATTTTACGGGGACACTAAAAATATTGGATGCACCGGACTACATGCGCGTTTTTGTCAACCCAAGCGATTCGGGATCGGGCACGTCGAAGAGCTTCTCCTTTATTCCGGCGCCGAATCTCGACCAGGCGTCCCGTGCAATTTTTACAAATTGGAATGTCCAGTCTGAAGGAGCATGGCTGGCAAAACTTTCTTCGTTGCTTCCGGTAAGTAGCCAGCTTTCCGTGACGCTTTCGAATACGGTAACGAGTCAAAGCTCGGCCAGTGCTGCCTCGATCTCCGCCAATTATACGATCTCGATTCCCTCTTCCTCGTCCTCAAGTTTGCTGCCGAGCATGGTGCAAGGCTCGTTTCAAATGGAGCTTGCTTTCGTCACCACCGATCAGGGAACGACCGAATGGCGTATCGTTTCCTGGACCGACTTTCCTCAACAAAATGGCACTATTCCGGCCTGGACCGATCTAAAGGTGAAGCTCTCCTCGTGAACCGGTCATTACTCATCGCTGCAGTTTTTTCGCTGGCCGTGCTCGCGGCATGCAATCCCTTCGCGCCAAAGCTTTCCGAAACGCCGGCCACCACGCAGTTTGGCGATCCGCACACCATCGATGGATATTTTCAGGCGTTCAAATATGCCTATGAGTTTAAAGACACCTCGCTCTATGGTACGCTACTGGCCCCGGACTTTATTTTTAGTTACCGCAACTACGACCGCGGCGTCGATGTCCAATGGGGGCGCGATGACGATATGCGCTCCACGGCGGGGCTGTTCGCCTATGCCCAAACGCTTTCGCTGTTATGGGGAGACGTGATCGATTCCTCCGGCACCGAGACGGCGTTCGATATTACTCGCGTCTTTTCCCTCGACGTGACGTTCAATCCCGACGACATCGAGCATGTCGATGGCCGGGCCGTGTTTCATTTGGAGCGCGCAACACCGTCGGACCCCTGGAAAGCCGGAAGTTGGCGGGACGAATCGAATTTGTAAAGCGCTCGTAGTATAGGAATTTGCAATAACTTTCGCCGCATGTCTTTTGCAAACCGGATTCGGCCACTTCTTCGCATCGGCCCGATGAACGTTCCGGGGCTTATCTGCCGGAAGCTTGCGAAGCGTGCGCGTTATGAAAGGATGCGACTCCTGCTTCCGAGTTCCAAGTCCATTGCACGATGGAAAGGAATGGAGCTTTTGGAAGAGACAGGACTCCTCGAGACGGCCCGCGAACCAATCGTCGAACGCGCCGAAGCCATGCTGCGTGATGAGAATATCTTTTTTTCCTTTCCTTACCGGCTTCGAGCCATCGAGCGACCGTGGGAATACGATCCACTCGAAAAAAAATATTGGCCGCGCCGTCACTACTCCGAACGCGAGCTTCACGCCGGTGACACGCCGAGCGATGTGAAAATCGTTTGGGAAATCAATCGCTTCAAAGATTTGCCTGCATTGGGTCAAGCCGCAGTCCTTACGGGGAACGCGAAATATGCCGAAGAAGCCGAGCGCCGCATGATTTCGTGGATCGAAGGCAATCCTTTCGCTTCTTCAATTAACTGGGCAAGCGCGCTCGAAATATCCATTCGGCTTATTGCATGGACGACGACCATTGCATTACTAAATCCCCCTCGCCCAGAAGGGAGAGGGGATTTGGGGGTGAGGCCGGAAATTGCGCGCTCGATTTACGAGCAGGTTTGCTATCTTGCCGCCGATCTCTCCACGGATAAAGTGGTGCCGACCAATCATTTGATCGGCGAAGCAGCGGGGCTTTATCTTGTATCTTCACTTTGGGAATTTCCCGGCAGCCGCCGTTTTGCGCGAATTGCAAAGCAAATCCTTACGCGCGAAATGCTGCGCCAAACGTTTCCGGACGGCGTCACGCGGGAAGCTTCGAGTTGGTATCATAAGTTCGTCACCGAGTTTTGCGATCTGGCCGATCGTGTGGCGGCAAGGACCGGAGATAAATTCAGCGACAAATTTCACGCCCGGCTCGCGGACATGAAAGCCTTTCTCGAATGGATGACGGTTTCCGGCAGCGTGGTCCGCTATGGCGATGCGGACGATGGCTGGGCGTTGCTTTTGGAAGGCAATAGCGAGGCTTGGAAGTGCGCCATGTTCGGACCAGCGCCAACCGCGACCACAAAGCCTTCGATCCATTATCATCCCTATGCGAAGCTTGTGGCAGTGCCTTTGAAGGACGCATTTCTTTTTCTTCGCGCCGGTGAATTCGGCATGGGCGGCGTGGGACATGCTTCGCACGCGCACGATGATTTTTTAAGCCCGATTATTTATCTCGCCGGCATGCCAGTCCTTGTAGACCCCGGAACATTTGTTTATAATGGCGATAAGCTGAATCGAGCCAAGTATAGGGGAGCGGATGCGCATAATGGTATTATCCTTGGAACAGAAACCGGCGCCAAGCAGCGATTACACTTCGGATGGAACCATATTCGTCCCGAGGCTAAAATATTGGAAGCAGCCTTTACCGTTCGCGAAGCAATTATTACAGCACAATACCGTGAATGGCCCCAGCATACACGGATGCTCAAGGTCAATCAGAGCAACGCGCTCATCGTGGACCGATTTATCGAGCCTGTTTCAAATCCGTGCGAATGGCGATTCCATTTCGCGCCTGAATGGAAGGTTTTCGATGAGGCCGCTGGGTATTATCGCTTCCAAAATTCAAAAGGTGACCGCTTGAGTGTAAAACTGCGCGGTCATTTTGAAAAAATCGCACTCTCCTCCTATGACTTTTCGCCCTCGTATCGTGTTGCCATACCCGGAACGATGCTCCGTTGCTCGGCGCTAAATCCATCGGGCCTGTATGCGATTCTCCTCACGGTCGAACCTGCTGCTTGATTATTACTATTTCGCTTGAATTTATCCGAACATCTCGATAAAGGAATTTGGACCGTCGCCGATAAGACGCTGCTCTTGCTCTATGGCTTCGGCGTGATCGTGCTCGTCGTGAACGTCCTGCCGCGTCAGGAGTGGGGCGCGTTCTCGCTGTTCCAGTCGATCTTTCTCATCCTTTGCGTGCTGGCCGATTCGATATTTTTGCAGCCGATGGTGAAATTCGCGACCGAGCATGAGGCCGAAGTAAAGCACGTCCTGGCCGGCGGATTCAACCTTTACACTGCCTCCATGCTCGCTTCGGGCGTTGTGTGCGCCTTGCTCGCTCCGAGCTTTCGCATCATGTTTTCGAGCCCCGAACTGGGCTCGATGCTGCCGCTTATTCCATTGCTCATCGCGCTGAATATTTTTCGAAATGTTGGCATTCGTTATTTGCAGATCGACTTGCGGATCAATGCGATCTTTTGGGTCGATCTCGCTTTTTTCGGCTCGATCCTGATTCTGACCGTCCTTACGAATGCGCTCGGCTTGTTCCGCACGGCGACCGATTTCGTCTACATCAATATGATCGGCGGCACGCTTTCGAGCATTGTGGCGTGGTTCTTTTGCTCGCGAGCCTTTCGGTCGATGCCGCTCCTGCGCGTGCCTCGGCATGAATATAGCCGAATGTTTTCCTTCGCAAAATTTCAGGCAGGTACCAGCGCGCTGCTGACGCTCCAGCAATGGTCGGACGTGCTCATCGTCGGATTTTTTTACACGCCCAGCGAAGTCGCGGTCTATAATGCCGCGAAAACGATCTATCGGTTCTTAGACGCCGTGCGCGAAGGGGCCACGCTGCTCGTCGTGCCGATGACTTCGCGGCTCTATTCGCACCGCGATTTTTCCGGACTTGCCACCCTTATCGAAAAATTGCTTTTTGGCGCATTCGCGCTGCTGGTTCCAGTTTCGTTCGTGCTCGCGATCGGCGCGCCCATTATTTTCAAAGTCTTATATCAGGGGCAGTATGACGCGGGCGCTGTCGTATTTCAGATTATGATCCTCTCCGGTTTCACGCTGCCGCTCTCGCTTGTTGGGACGAACGCGCTGATCGGCATGGGCAAAGTGAAGTGGCTTTTCCTTGCCACGCTCGGCGCGGTCGCGACGTTTTTTGCCTCGAGCTATATTCTCGTGCCGCGCATGGCTTCGCGCGGCGAAGCGTTGGCGGTACTGGTTTCTTATACGGTCCTTGCCATTCTGCAGTTTATCGCGATGCGTAGCGAGCTCGATCTCTCCGCCCGCGGCATCTGGGGCCGGGCCCGCGAGGCGCGAAAGTTTGTCTCGGAACGAAATAAGGGGGAGAAGAAAGACTAGGGCGCCGAAGTGGAAATTGTCCTGTATAAAAAGCTCCTCTGAAGGGACCGCCATTCGTCGTCAAAACATGTAACCGATCCCAGCTTTAAGGCCCCGCCGAATGGTGAGTGCAAAAGCGAGATAAATATGCCCATCATCTATCCCTGAATAGCGAAAGTCAGGGCCAATATTAAGATAGTAGTTAGTAAAGGTAACCCAACCTGCAATGGTATCACCTCTGCCCCATATTTGGTTACTCTCAAGAATGACAAGACCCAAATAATATTTGCTTTCCAATACGTAGCCGGCGTGTACACCCCAAAATTGCTCGGTTGAAATCGGTGATGGAGACGCAACTCCCCCCGGCGTAAGATCCTCTGTTTCCGACATAGGAATTCGGTATGAATAAGTACCATATTCAAGCCCGACGTAAAAAGGTCGGAAATGTATTCCGGCTTCAATTCCCCATCCAGGATCGCCCTTAGTATCAAGGCTCCCACTCACGCCGAAATAAGGTGCGAAATATTCTTGGCCATTACACTTACCCGCTACACACAATAGAAAAATGCTGAATACAATTACATACTGTAAAATAAATTTAAGCATAAATGTACTTGATTTCTTCTTTCAAAACATTTCGGCAAGGGTTAGATTAACTATAACAGCTTTGGACATAAGGTCGCAATGGCATGACGTTCAGTGAGGTTCCCCGGGTCAGTTCCCGCCTATGTAATGTACGGTTTGCCATCATAAGGGAGTGTGACCATTGATAATGATCCATTAGCGCTATCACCGTAAACTACTTGGCTGCCAAATAAACACATTATTCCGAAAAGGGTACTCCTAAAATATAGGAAATCCTTTAGGACTGCGTTTCGTGCCGCAACCTAAAGAATTCATTGACCTTTTTTCGGATTCCCTTGACTTCGGCTTAAAAGGTGCTTATATTAGCATAGTATTTATAGGAGCACCTATTGCTGAAGGAATATCGTACTTGCTCCTTGAAAGCTAAATGGGTTGCTTCATGAATTTGGGAACACGAAATGATGAAATTGCGCGATTTCGATAGTTTTCTGATGAATATGAAAAGAACAAACACACAACCTGTCGCAACATTTATTTTTTGAGAAAACCACTAACCTACTAAGCCGCCATGCGAGGAACAACCTTACAAATCCAAAACCGCTTCGAGACGACCAGCCGCGTCGCGTTCGACGATGGCTGGGAAACCATTGCCGACCCACTACCCGTCCTACCGACGCAATTTTTTGCGGACAACACGCGCAGCATTCTTTTCAAGAACGACAGCCCGGATATTCCTACGGCCTATTCGCTCAATCCGTATCGCGGATGCGAGCATGGCTGCGCCTACTGCCGCGCGAGGCCGTACCACGAGTATTTGGGTTTCAATGCCGGCATCGACTTCGAAACGAAGATCGTGGTGAAGCACAATGCGCCGGAACTCCTGCGTAAAGAATTCAGCAATCTGAAATGGGCTCCGCAGTGCATTATGATGTCGGGCAATACCGACTGTTATCAGCCGGCCGAGCGCGAGTATAAGCTCACGCGGCAATTACTCGAAGTGTTTCTCGAATTTCGAAATCCGGTGAGCATTCTGACGAAGAACGCGCTCATTCTGCGCGATCTGGATTTGCTGAAAGAATTGGCGAGCATGAACCTGGTGCGAACGATGCTTTCGATTACGTCGGTCGATAGGGAACTTCGCCGGAAGCTCGAACCGCGCACCTCGACGGCGGATCGAAAATTCCACGCGATGTCAGAATTATCGAAAGCCGGCGTGCCAGTGGGAGTGATGGTCGGGCCTATTATTCCCGGATTGAATGACAACGAAGTTCCCCAAATTCTAAAACGGGCGAGTGAGGCGGGCGCAAAATGGGTGGCACATACGATTTTGCGGTTGCCTTACGCCGTCGCTCCGATCTTTCAGGATTGGATCGAGAAGAATTACCCCGAAAAAGCGAATCGGGTGATGACACGGATTCGGATGATCCGCGATGGAAAGCTAAACGACCCGAACTGGGGCACCCGCATGACCGGCACCGGCGCGTACGCCGATTATATGCACCAGCTCATCGACGCGCTCTCGACGAAATACAAAATGAAGGAGCCACGCGTGCCGCTGGCGGTCGATCTGTTTCGTCGAACGGGAGGGAGGGGGTTGTTCGATGGATAGTTAAAGTTCGAGGCGTTCCTGAGGGATTAGCGGCTCTAATCGGACAATCAAATCGGGAAGTTTACTTTTTGCGGTATCCCAAATGATGTCGTAATCGATATCGAAGTAGCCATGCGCGATTCGGTCGCGCATTCGAGAGATCGGGGACTATTCAATCTCCGGATGGTCTGCGCGAAATTCTGGACTGACCTTTTTGGAAGCTTCTCCAAGTATTTGATATAACGCGACAATCGAAAGAGCAAGCTTTCTATCATTGAATAAATCCAATCGTTCGCGGTCTTCGAGGAAAGCTACGATTTCCCGAGCGGCATCGGGCATGTGCCGAAGGCGGTATTGGTCTTTATCGGACATAAAGATTTTGCGCCGACCGCATTACATCATCGCGAAAATACCGGCTGATGAATCCCGGCGTATTAAGATCGACCGTGCGGTGGAACAATTTCGACAGCCGGTCTTCAAGCTTGAACATATCCCAGCCCGGACCATGCTGGGGATCGAATTCCACGAGCAAATCGAGATCACTGGCAGGATGTTCGTGGCCCGCGAGGATCGAACCGAACACGGCAAGACGCCTTACGTGGTACTCGTTACAGAGGTTTTCCAGCTCATGCTGATTAAAAGTTAAATCTTGCATAAAAGATTTATTTTGAATTCATCCCCCGAAAATACTTCCCTGCTCCGGGTCCGGCGCAGAAGGGGTGGCCTTTCCGGAAGAGGCGGCGGCTTCCTCGATCTCCTTGTCCTCATCTGCTGGAACGTTTGCAACGGCAGCGAGGCGGTCCCCTTCGTTCAGGCGGACGACGCGGACGCCCTGGGTATTCCTTCCCATCACGCGAATCTCCGCGACATGCTGGCGAATGACGAGGCCATCCTTCGTCACGCATATCAAATCGTCATTATCGACGACTTCCTTAATCGCCACGAGCTTGCCGGTTTTTTCCGTCGCCTTCATCGTGATGACGCCCTTTCCACCCCGACGGGTGAGGCGGTAATCGCTCACTTCACTACGCTTGCCGTAACCTTCTTCGCTTACGACGAGCACGGTGGTTCCCGAACGGGTCGGCGCGATCATTCCAATGACGCGATCTCCCTTATCGAGCCGGACTCCACGCACACCGGCGGCGGTACGGCCCATGTCGCGGACGTCTTTTTCGTTGAAGCGGCAGGCCATGCCTTCGTGCGTGCCGATAATGATTTCCTGCTGGCCATTGGTGAGTCGAACGTCTTTGAGAGAATCTTTTTCGTCGAGCGTAATCGCATGGACTCCGCCGCGTCGAATGTTTCCGAATGCGGAGAGGACCGTCTTCTTAATTGTGCCGTGCTCAGTAACCATTGTAACGAAATGCGCTTCGTCGAATTGCTTCACATTTATGAAGGCCGTGATACCCTCTTCCGGCGGTTTCTCCAAAAGATTTGCGATAGAACGACCTTTCGAGGTGCGACCCGCTTCGGGGACTTCATGCACCTTCAGCCAATAGCAGCGTCCGCGATCGGTAAAGAACATGATGTAATGGTGCGTCGATGCGATGAACATGTGCTCGAGGAAATCGTCCTCGCGCGTAGCGGCTCCGGTAATCCCCTTGCCGCCGCGTCCCTGCCGTCGATAACCGGAAACCGGGAACCGCTTGATGAAGCCGCCGTGCGAAATCGTTACTACGACATCTTCTTCCGCGATCATGTCCTCGATCGTGAAATCTTTCGTATCATAGACGATTTCAGTCCGGCGCGCTTCGCCAAATTTTTTCTTGATCTCGGTGAGTTCATCGCCAATGATCTTCATTTGCAATTCCGGCGATGCGATGATCGCCTGGAGCTTTTCGATGAGCTGAATCACTTCGCGGTATTCTGCCTGGATTTTATCGCGTTCGAGTCCGGTAAGGCGCTGCAAACGCATATCGAGAATTGCCTTCGCCTGAATTTCGCTCAGCTTAAATTGCGTCATAAGCCGTTTTTGCGCGGTCTCGGTATCTTTCGAGGCGCGGATCGTTTTGATGACGGCCTCGATATTATCGAGCGCGATGATATAGCCTTCGAGCAAATGCGCTCGTTTTTCGGCCTGATCGAGATCGTATTTCGTACGCCGTAGGACTACATCGTTGCGATGCTCGATATAATATTTGATCATCGAGCGCAATTCAAGCACGCGCGGCACGCCCTTAACGAGCGAGAGCATGATGACGCCGAACGTCGTCTGCATCTGCGTGTGCTTGTAAAGGTTATTCAATACGACTTTGGCAACCGCATCGCGTTTCAGTTCTATGACGACGCGCAAGCCGTCTTTATCCGACTCGTCTCGAATATCGGAGATTCCTTCGAGCTTTTTATCGCGCACAAACTCGGCCATTTTCTCGATCAGGTTCGCTTTATTTACCTGATAGGGAAGTTCCGTCACGATGATCGACTCTCGGTCGTTTTTTTGCGTTTCAATATTCGCTTTTGCGCGCACAATGACACGGCCCCGGCCCGTCGTGTACGCATCGCGCACGCCGTCATAGCCATAAATGATGCCGCCCGTCGGAAAATCAGGCGCCGTGACGAGCTTCATCAACTCTATGCTCGTGACATCGTGGTTCTTGATATACGCAAGACAGGCGTTAATAACTTCGGTAAGATTATGCGGCGGAATATTCGTCGCCATGCCGACAGCAATGCCCGTAGAACCATTAATGAGTAAATTCGGAAAGCTCGATGGCAGGACGAGCGGCTGCTGTAGGGTATCGTCGAAGTTCGGGCCGAAATCGACGGTCTCTTTTTCGAGATCGCGCAGCATTTCCATTGCGAGCGGGGTGAGGCGCGCTTCCGTATAACGCATGGCAGCTGGCGGATCGCCATCGACGGAACCAAAATTTCCCTGTCCTTGCACCAGCGGATGGCGCATGGAGAAATCCTGCGCCATGCGGACGATCGTATCGTAGACTGCCGTATCGCCGTGCGGATGATACTTTCCGAGCACTTCGCCGACGACACGCGCGCTCTTTTTATACGGCCGGTTCGGACCCATTCCCAACTCATTCATGCCATAAAGCACTCTCCGGTGAACGGGCTTCAGACCATCGCGAACGTCGGGCAACGCGCGCGAGACAATAACGGACATCGAATAGTCGATGTACGAATCGCGCATTTCATCTTCCAGTTGACGGGGGAGAATTTTTTCGGTAATGGTTGCCATATAATCGCAGTGAATGAGTAACGAATAACGAGCGGATAGGTAACTGAAATTGCTGGTTACCCGCCCGCTCGTTATTCATTACGGAAAGTCTGATTCAGGGTCGGCTTGTTAACGAAATTTGGAGGGAATAGAGTCCGGATTTATCTAAATAATATGAGATTTTGAAGGTTTTTAAAAATTTCGATGCAATAGAAATCCGAAGGGAGTTTCGATTAACTAAATTCGGCCTCGTGTCCGGCGATGTTTACCGGTGGAATCAATATTATTTAACCTCGGTTAACTGATTCGATGAACACCCCATCCATCGAGGATTATATTAAGGCGATCTATAAAGCCGCTTCCCAAGGGGAAATTTCCTCTCGCGATATTGCGACCCGCGTCGGCGTAAGCGCGCCGGCCGTCAGCAAAATGCTTCGCCGGCTTTCGAAACTCAAGCTCGTGCGAATGCATCCGACCACCGGCATTCACCTTACCCCATTCGGGCAGCGGACCGCGCTTCAAACGATCCGCCGCCACCGGTTGCTTGAGCTCTTCCTCGTTCGGGAACTTGGTTATCATTGGGACGAGGTTCACGCGGAAGCCGAGCGCTTGGAGCACTACATCAGCCCGCTCTTCGAAGAACGGATTGCGGAAAAGCTAGGACATCCGGCCTTCGATCCGCATGGCGATCCGATTCCGACCGCCGGTGGTCTGATGCCCGACATCGAAGAAATCCCACTTCACACTGCTGAGCCGGATTCACAACTTGTGATCACGCGGCTGCTCGACAGTCCGGAGCTTTTGCGGTATGCCGCTGGTCTGGACCTCCTGCCCGGCGCACAGATCGAATTTCATGGGCGGCAGCCATTCGGTGGACCGTATAATATTCTGGTAAATGGCGAATCGGTCACGCTCGCTCCCGAAGCAGCAGAGCAAATTTTTGGAAGGGTGGTCATAGCGCAGTGAGGGAGAGAACTTCATCAATTCCGGCCACAGTTCCTGTTGATCGACGTAACCGTTGGGCTGATCCGCAGCCGATCGAGCCACATAAATCGACAGGTGTTTTGCGGCGTACGTTTGCCTTTTCCGGTCCGGCATTCCTTGTGGCCATCGGCTATATGGATCCCGGAAACTGGGCGACGGACATCGAAGGCGGTTCACGATTTCATTACGATCTGTTATGGGTAATCCTTGCGAGTAATCTCGTCGCGATTTTGCTGCAAATACTTTCAAGCCGGCTGGGCGTCGTAACGGGCCGTGACCTGCCGCAAATGTGCCGCGAGCGGTTTTCGAAACCAACGGCGATTTTTTTCTGGATCATTGCCGAAGTTGCAATTATCGCATGCGATCTTGCGGAAGTGTTGGGGAGCGCAATTGCGCTTAACTTACTATTCCATATTGCTCTCCTGCCCGCGGTGCTCATCACGGCGCTCGATGTTCTGATTATTTTATTATTACAAAGCCGAGGCGTGCGGTTGCTCGAAGCGGTCATCCTTGCACTCATTGCGACGATGGGATTTTGTTATCTCTTCGAAATTGTGCTTTCGCATCCACAATTATTGCCGATCGTTCATGGGCTGGTAACACCCAGACTCCCGAATGGCAGCCTTTATATTGCGCTCGGCATTTTAGGCGCGACGGTCATGCCGCACAATTTGTATCTTCATTCGCATCTCGTTCAGTCGCGCCGCGTCGGGAAATCGTTCAAGGAAATTCGCTCGTCGCTGCGGTATAACGCATTCGATACCATCTTTGCCTTGAACATGGCGTTCTTTATTAATGCGGCAATTCTCATTATGGCGGCCGCTGTATTTTTTGAGCGAGGCAAAGTGGTAACGGAAATCCAGCAAGCGTATTATACGCTCACTCCATTGCTTGGTACAAGCCTTGCCAGCGTCGCCTTTGGCGTTGCCCTGTTAGCCTCTGGGCAGGCTTCGACGATTACCGGCACGCTGGCGGGACAAGTGGTTATGGACGGATTCCTTAAAATGAAAGTGCGTCCGTGGTTACGACGGCTCATCACCCGAAGCCTCGCGATCGTTCCAGCAGTCATTGTCATTGCATCGCAGAGGGGCAACGGGGTCGAGGCCGAAAACCATGCAATTTATAATCTACTCCTGCTTTCGCAGGTCGTACTTTCGGTGCAGCTTTCGTTTGCGACGGTGCCTCTCGTGCTATTTACCAGCCGGAAATCAATCATGGGCGAATTTGTAAATCCTCTGTGGCTTAAAATGTTGGCGGGAGCCGTCGTCATCGCCATTGCGGGATTGAATGCCTATCTCATCTTTCAATAGCCGTCCTCCAACTCCTAAGACCAGTCGTAATTAAGGGCGCTATTTAGGAAAGTGTAATGGTTCTTAAAACCAGAATCTTGCCGAGAGCACTTCGTTGGTACTCCACACACTCTGTTGCGGTGAGTCCGGTGAAAGATAACCGCTCAACTCATTGCTTCCGACCGTCACAAGTGGCGCGCCAAACCCGTAGTGAATGAACTGCAGCTCGCCGCCAAAACTAAAGTGTTTGAAAATAAAATACTCCACGGTAAAAGCGGCCCCAAGGTAAAATATTCCATAATGGATATCGGTATCCTGGACGCCGGCTTTTGCCTGGTGCATCTCATATTCTGACGAAATAACTCCAATGCGTCCGCCGATCCCATATTGGAAATCCTTATCGGGTTGTTTCGTGTAAAACAAGGCAAATCCCGCGCGCACGATTTGCTGATCGCTCGAGCGCAAAAAGGTGGTCGAAGAACCCATTGAATCCGGGATCTCCTCCTGATACGATTTGAAAAATAATCCCAGTTCCGGCTCGAATCGAATGTAGGGGCCGAATTGCATCGGCACGAAAAAGTTGGTCATGCCGGCCGTGCCAAAATGCCCCTGATCGTCGCCCGGAATCGCGGATGGGGTGTAGCTAAGTCCCACACCGAATGAAATCTTTTCTTCCTGCTGCGCGAAGGCCGGCTTTGAAACAGCCGCTAAAAAAAATAGCAATAACAAAAGTTTTAGCATAGAAATATTAAAATTTTACGAAGGGATAGGCGAGATAAAAATAGACGCCGGTGCTTTTGCCGCCTCGCGTCACGCGCCATTCGAGGCCCGGAGCAGGAAATTTAAAAAAATTGAGCGTTTGACGAAACCAATTCCATCCCGGCGATCCATCGGGAAGGATTTTCACCAAGTCATAATCGAGGGCCAATGTGATTACGCGAGTTTCGCCGGGGTCGCTCAGGTTTCTCGCCCCGTAGCCGCCGGCGATATTAAGCCAAGATGGCCAGAATCCCCATCCCGTCAAGTCCTTGATATTTGCACTGATCCAGAAATTCCATGCGCTATAATCATCGATAGGAGTCTGTGAACCGGCCTTTGGCTGGTCTCCAAACCAGTTGGAAGGGTAATAATTGAATTTCGGCGAAAGGTCCTGCAGGATTCGGCAGTATTGCGAGGCTGCGAAATAAATGCAGCCGAGCGTCTGCGAATAAACTTCGAAAGGGGAAAGCGAAAAATCAGTGCCATAGCCATCGAGGATCTCGACATACGTTTGATACCCGAGCCCGGCGATGGCGCCATAGATTGGAGCGAGTTTGTAACTGACGCCGGAAGCGATCAATGCTTGTTCCGAAACATAGGAGACAAAATATCCACCGCAAAAATGTCCGCCATAATTCGCTCCCAACGATTCATCGAAGTTATCCCGAATGCGAAACGATTGGGAGGCGCGCCAGAATGTTTTTTCCTGGTAATAATGCAAGGCGACCAGGATGCCAAAATAGGTTCCAAGATAGGTATAAGCCGGAATAGGCTGGATCTTCGTATATCGTCGCGGAGGCTCACCAGTAATCGTGTACATCGGATCGTCGGCCCAGCGATATTGCGACCAGGGTAGAAATTCACTCGTATCCAGCGTGGGATGGAAGGCCGCAGAAACCCCGGAGGAATCGATTTGCGCGCGCGCGATAGGCGAGGCAAAAAAAGCCACGAAAATAACTATTAACGCTCGAGCGAGAGCACGAGAGACGGAAGAACCGGCGATCATGGCGCGCCCTAACGATTCCTTCGTGGGAAAAATTTTCTTCGAGGATGATCAATTTGAAGTATCCAAGCCAAAACACACGCGGGTGAACCGCGGAATCGAGGATCGGCGGAGTCGAAAATGGATGGAAAGAAAGTTGCCCGGAGATTGTTATGCCCGATTGCAAATAAATCCGTGGTGCTCCGCGCGGCCAAGTTAAGCCTTTGCGAATCGGATGAACGTCATCCGCGTGCTACGGTCACTGGACATAATCACACACACGCATGGCTACTACAGGCACAAAAGACCTCTCTCAAAATGGCACCGTCGTTCCTCCTTCGACCCTTGGTGCCCCTTCGACCCTTTCCGCTCCATCGGCGATCGCTCCTTCCGTTTATAAAGAACCGGCCCCGATTCTCGATCGGGATAATCCGCTGGAATCAATGATGCAGCGCTTCGATCGCGCAGCGGAGATTCTTTCGCTTGAGCCCGGTATCTATCAATATCTCAAGACGCCGGTTAAATCCGTTATCGTTTCCATCCCCATTCAAATGGACGATGGTTCGATGCAAGTCTTCGAGGGCTATCGCGTAATCCATAATGATATTCTCGGACCGAGCAAGGGCGGAATCCGGTATGCGCCAGATGTGAATCTGGACGAAGTCAAAGCACTCGCCGCATGGATGACCTGGAAGTGCGCCGTCGTCGATATTCCCTTTGGCGGCGCGAAGGGTGGCGTTCGCTGCGATCCGCGCCACTTGACGATGCAGCAAATCGAAAAGATTACACGCCGATATACAGCAAATATGCTCGATGTCTTTGGTCCGGACCGGGATATTCCCGCGCCAGACGTCAACACGAACGAGCAGATCATGGCTTGGATCCTCGATACCTATTCGATGCATATGAAACGCACCGAACCAGGAGTCGTGACCGGCAAGCCGCTCGTTCTGGGTGGTAGCAAAGGAAGAAAAGAGGCGACCGGCCGTGGCGTAATGCATTCGGCACTCCGCGCGATGGACAAATTAGGCATTAAGCCGCAACATGCAACCGTTGCTGTGGAAGGCTTTGGAAATGTCGGCTCGATTTCAGCGCAATTGCTCGCAAAAGAAGGAGCGAAAATTGTTGGAATTTCCGATATCAGTGGGGCCTATCATAACGATGGTGGAATCGATGTGGAGGATGCGATCGGCTATTCCGAATCCCACGATCATCTGCTCGAAGGTTGGAAAGGTGGGGAGAAAATTTCAAACGAAGAACTGCTGACGCTCCGTTGCGATGTCCTCGTTCCAGCCGCGCGAGAAGATCGCATTACGAAACGAAATGCGCACAATATTCAGGCAAAGCTTATTGTCGAAGGCGCAAACGGTCCGACGACGGCAGGTGCCGATCCGATTCTCGAATCGAAAGGTGTGCTCGTCGTGCCCGATATACTCGCAAATGCTGGCGGCGTAACCGTTAGCTATTTCGAATGGGTGCAAAATCGTATGGGCTATCATTGGACGCTTGAAGTGGTCAATGAGCGGCTCGAGGAGACGATGAATGATGCTTTCGATCGAGTCTATGACATGTCATTGAAGCATAAAGTACCGCTGCGACTGGCATCGTATATTCTTGCGATCGATAAAGTAGCCCGGACGCTTAGACTTCGTGGAATTTACGGATAATCCTGAACCACGATTTTTACAGGATTGGAAGGATTCTTAAGATGGGAATTTTCAGTCTACCCCGGAATATTCCGGGGTAGTTTGTTTATGCTTTTATCCATAATAATTCCTCTTCCGGCACAAAGCCAGGTGACTCATCTCGATAGCGTGCTCGTAAAATCTCTTGAAGTCCTTAGACCTTCCATTTCGAGTTTTCCCTTCGCGTGGAGTGGCGATAGCAGCCTGCAGCCACTGTTGCGGATGGCGCAGCAAGCGCCCGGACAATCCGTCCCTATTTTTTACGTTAGCAGTCTTTCAGCCACCGTGCAAACTATGGATTCAGCAAAGGCTCGCATGTCCATCGATCTCGGCGGTGCATTGCTCCGACCCGGTGATCCGATGGCGCGAACACAATCAATTTCGCGGGTATTCGACATTTTTCTGACCCAGCGAGACCGGATATTGCTCGAAACAAACCAGGACCGGTACGTAAGCCTCGAACAGCCAACCCCAAAATCACTGTGGTCGAGGACGCTCGAGCCGGCATTGGTCGTGATCGGTGCTGCCGTAATTGTTGCACTCTTTTTTCTTATTCGGAGTTAAAGGCCCACTCTGATACAGCTAAGGCCACATCGTAACTATTTCATCGTGAATTCAAGCCGCCGCATTCTTTTCTCCGCCGTTTTATCGTTGATGCTATGGGGCTGCGGCTCCGGCAAAGATGAAATGACAAAACCAGCACCCCAAGGTCCTGCGGAGCAGCTTTTTACCGAAGCTAAAGCCGCCTACGCGAAACAGGATTGGCCCGAAGCAATACGGATTTTCGAAGAAGTTCGCATCCAGGCGCCGGCATCCCCCATGGCGGCCGAGGCCACCTATCTCGAGGCAATGTCGCGGTATAATCAGGAGATGTATGCCGGTTCCGCCGTCGATTTCCGAGCGGTTCGAAGAAATTATCCGAGTTCCCCCTTTGCGCCGCGCGCGCAATATATGATCGGTGAGAGTTACTATCAAATCTCGCCTCGGCCAGAATTAGATCAAACGTATACGCTTCTCGCGCTCAATGAATTTCAGAATTTTCTGCACGACTACCCGGCATCGGCTTCGGCGGCGGGATCGTCATCGGAGCACCCGGTCACCCTCGCCGACAGCGCTCAACAACGCATCGTCGAAATCCGAAAAAAACTTGCGGAGAAATATTTCCTCTCCGCGAAGCTGTATGATAAGCTCGACGATCCTAAATCTGCCGCGATATACTACCAGCGTGTCCTCGATAATTTTTACGATACGCCTCCCGCGGCGGAATCGGAGATCCGGATTGCGGAAATCGACTTCGATCAAAAGAAGCTGGAGGAAACGCGCAAAGCCATCGACGCCTTCGATACGAAGTATTTATCATCGGCCACGCCTTCCGAGCGGCAGCGCGCACAGGAGTTGCGTGCGAAACTTCCGAACCCTTAATCATGTCTGAACAAAATCCACCACGTCCGGCCAAAACTCCATCCGCTTCGCAGGTGGAGCTAACGGAACTTGTGCTTCCGAACGATACGAATCAACTTGGGAACTTGTTAGGAGGCCGGCTTATGCACTGGGTCGATATTGCCGCCGCGCTTAGCGCGCAACGGCATTCGAATCGTATCGCGGTAACGGCAAGCGTCGATGAGATGTCCTTCCTCATGCCGGTGAAACTCGGGCAAGTCGTTCGCTTACATGCGAGCGTAAACCGGGCTTTCCATACCTCGATGGAAGTAGGGGTTCATGCCGATGTTGAAGATTTTCGCACTGGCGATGTGCGCCATGTAAGCACGGCCTATCTGACCTTTGTTGCCATCGATGAATTTGGCCGCGCCGTTCGTGTGCCAGAACTAATTCCAGAAACGGAACAGGATAAGCGTCGATACGATAGCGCGGAAGCTCGACGCGCGCACCGGCTTCAAAAGCGAGATGAAATGGTGCATGCGCCAAAGCAGTAATGCCCAGAGAGTCCCTTACCATCATTGCGGATAGCGTTCGAAAACGCTTCTCTGGCCATCCCGTATTTAAGCCGGTTTCGTTCGAAGCGTCGCCGGGCGAAATTATTGCAATCACGGGTCCGAATGGCGCGGGAAAAAGCACGCTCCTGAAAATTATCGCACAGGTGTTATCGCCGACAAAAGGCACTTGCGCCTGGCAGTCTTGCGGTGTGAAGCTCGACCACGATGGGATACGTGTGCGCCTCGGTTTTGTCGCTCCGTATCTGGAATTGTATGACGAACTGACAGCGGTCGAACATGTGCGTTTCGTAGCAGAGCTAAAAGGGATATCCATGGGAAAGGAGACGCCCGTCAATGTGTTGGACGGATTTGGACTCGATCCTTCCATTGTCCGTGGCGACCGGCATCTTCGTGCTTATAGTTCTGGAATGAAACAGCGCGTTCGATGCGCGATGGCCTTTGCGTGTGCTCCGAGCGTGCTTCTCCTCGATGAGCCTACTTCGAATCTCGATGATGCCGGAACTGCTATCGTTCACGAACAGGCTCGAGCCGCGGCCGAGCGTGGCGCTATTGTCTTTATCGCAACCAATGATTCACGCGAGCGCGCAATTGCTTATCGCGAAATTCTTATCGAGCCCTATTGAGCGCCGTGCAATTTACGCTCGAACCATCGAACAATAATACGAAAGCCCGAGCTGGGCTGCTTCGCACGGCGCATGGCGAAATCCTCACCCCGGCGTTTATGCCCGTCGGCACGAACGCGACGGTTAAGGCGCTTACGGCGAGCGAGGTTTGGGACACCGGCGCGCGGATGGTCCTTGCGAATGCCTATCATCTTTACTTGCGTCCTGGAACCGAAATTATTGCCGAAGCCGGCGGCATTCATAAATTTGCGAACTGGGGCGGGAGCGTCCTGACCGATTCCGGCGGCTATCAAGTGTATTCCCTTGCTGATTTGCGGAAGACGACGGACGAAGGCGTTCAATTTAAGAGTCACTTGGATGGCTCCGTGCATTTTTTTACTCCCGAAAAAGTAATCGAGATCGAACGCGCGCTTGGTCCCGATATTATGATGGCATTCGACGAATGTCCTCCTTCGAATGCCCCGCGCGAAGCGATTGAACGCGCTGTTCGCAGAACCATCGCATGGGCGGGCCGATCCCTCGAGCAGCTTGTAAAAACATCCCCACTGCATGGGTATGAGCAATCGCTGTTTCTCATCGTCCAGGGCGGCACGCATCGCGATCTTCGAGAATCCTGTGCGAATGAACTGGTCGGAATGGATGCGGAAGGATACGCCATAGGGGGCCTTGCCGTAGGCGAACCGAATGAAATGATGTATGAAGTTACGAATTGGATGACGGATATTCTTCCCGCGAACAAGCCGCGCTACCTCATGGGAGTCGGTACTCCGGTGGACCTTCTGGAATCGATCGCGCGCGGCGTTGACCTGTTCGACTGCGTCCTGCCGACTCGAAATGCCCGCAATGGCCAGCTCTTTACGCGCGATGGAAAGCTTAATATCACGAATGCAAAATGGAGGCGCGATTTTTCTCCTATTGATCCAGAAACGGATAGCTACGCATCGCAAAATTTCTCGAAAGCCTATCTTTCGCATCTTTTCAATGCCAGAGAAATTCTCGGGCTTATGCTGGCGACCATGCACAACGTTGCCTTCTATGAGCAGCTTGTACGCGAAGCGCGCGAAAAAATTCAGATCGGATCGTTTGACTCGTGGAAGGATCAATTCCTTCGTCGATACACCCGCGCATAATTGTTGTGGATTTTCGGGAACAGATCGTAGCCTATTTGCGATTACTGTAACACAATCAGCCAATTTTATTGCGAGAAGGTATTCTGTATCGAGGGCGATGCGCATCGTTCGTGAGGCAGGGAGGCCTTCTCCTTTTATTTAGAGGAATCGGATTAAAAGTACGGATGGACCAGGGAAAAATATACATGACGCGACAGCGTCTGACGGAACTGGAAGAAGAGGTCAAGCGCCTGCGGTTTCATGGACGGAGGGATATTGCGCAGCGCATCGCCGAAGCACGCGCGCAGGGCGATCTTTCGGAGAACGCCGAATACGATGCGGCCCGCGAAGAGCAGGGCTTACTCGAACTGCGGATTCGCAAAATGGAAGAGGTTCTCGCTCGCTCCGCGATTATCGATGAGAGTAATATCTCGACCGACAAGGTGGGAATCATGACTCGCGTAACGGTGCTAAATTCGAAGACCAACAAGAAGAACGAGTATCAAATCGTCTCCGCGGAAGAAGCCGATTTCGAAGGCGGACGAATCTCCACATCATCTCCGATCGGCAAGGCACTGCTGAATAAGAAAGTGGGCGAGGAAGTGCAAGTTAAAGTTCCGGCGGGGACGTTGGAATTAAAAATTATCTCGATAGGAAAATAACTGTGGCCCGAGTGGCGTAATTGGTAGCCGCAGCAGACTCAAAATCTGCCGTTCGCAAGGACGTATCGGTTCGAGTCCGATCTCGGGCACAAGCTTCGCGGAGCAAAGTTCGCACGAACTCTGCCGCGTTCTTTACTATTCTTAAATACCCAGAAAAAGACGAAATAGTCCCAATAAAACAAAAAATTCTAAAGTCCCAAAATTCACCCGTTACTTAGCCTTTATACTTAATTTTGAACGGAGCGTGAGTCGCTCCTGTTCGGCAAGTAATGGCAAAGGTTTTATTAGGAATGTCTGGCGGGCTCGATTCTTCCGTGGCGGCGGCGCTGCTGCGGGAGGAGGGGCATTCCGTCATCGGCATGACCATTAAGACTTACCAGTATGAAGACGTGGGCGGTAACAAGGCTCACGACACTTCCTGTTGCTCGCTCGATGGGATTAATGACGCACGTCGAGTCGCGACGATACTTGGTTTTCCCCATTACGTCACGGACATGACGGAGGAGTTTGGTCGCGAGATCATCGACTATTTCACCGATACGTATCTCGCTGGCCAGACGCCGAATCCGTGCGTGAAATGTAATCGCGAAATCAAATGGGCTGCGATGCTTCGCAAGGCCGATGCGCTCGGGTGCGAGTTCATTGCAACGGGACATTATGCGAGGTTACGAGATAGCGATGGCCGAACAATTATTTCGCGTGCTGCCGATTCCACCAAAGACCAGACCTATGCGCTTTGGGCCGTGCGGCAAGAGCATCTTCAGCGAACGATGTTTCCATTACAGAACTACACGAAGGCCGAAGCACGCGTCATTGCCGAAAAGTATGGACTTGGTCTGGAGCATAAGCATGAGAGTTACGAAATATGCTTCGTGACCGATAATGACTACCGGCGATTCCTTCGGGACCGGGTGGGGGCCGCAGAGGGCGGACACCACGCGGACGAAGCAGCTCACGCGTTTGAAGAGGGGGATTTCGTTCTGGCGGGTGAGAAAGTGGGGCGGCATGATGGTGTGCCATTTTACACGATTGGCCAGCGTAAGGGATTGGGTCTCAGCATTCCTTCGCACCCCGCGCCGCTTTACGTGACGGGATTAGATGTGCTCAATCATCGCGTTATACTTGGTGACGATGAAGATCTTTTGTCGAACGAACTTATAGCCCATAGTGTAAATCTCATCAAGTATGATGCGCTGCCGAGCGAGGGAATGCGCATTACGGCGAAGATTCGCTACAAGGATGATGGTATGGGCGCGTGGCTTACTCCATTGAGGGGGGACCGTATCCGTGTTATTTTTGATGAGCCGCGCCGCGCGATTACTCCGGGACAATCGGTCGTTTTTTATGAAGGCGATGATTTGCTCGGCGGAGCTATTATTGAACAATGAAGAAATAAGAATAGGTAAAGCACGAATTAGAATGGTACACTCAAGAGGTCTTTTATTCGCGGCGATCCTGTTGGTTGCCACCCTCTCCGGATGTAATGGCATCACGAACCCGCAATCGCAACTCAACCCCGGCGCACTTTCGGTAGATTTTCCGGATGGGACCGAACTTTTAGTTCAGGGCGGCACCGTATTTTCGACCGCTGCGGATGGGTCGACTTTTAATGTCTTTGCAACATCCAATGTATCCGGCAGTAATGTTGGCGATGAGATGACGCTTGCTATTCCCGTGCAAGCTACGCTGCCTTATACCGTCACTTCTCAAACGGACGGTTTGGTAGATGTTGGCTATTGGGATTCCGAGGGTAGTGGCACTCAATACGATGGGAATTTCGCTCAGGGAAACTGCACGGTTACGATTACTCAAATATCGCCTACGCTCGTCGGGACCTTCCGTGCTCGAGTCGTTTGCCCGAGTATTCCTGACAGCATCGAGCTTTCGAATGGTGAGTTTAACGCAAGTCCTCAATAACTTTTTTCGTCCGTAATTCTTCGCATGGACACCAAGGACCTTCTTGCCAAGTATCGAAAAGAGGCCCTGCTTGGCGGCGGCGAGAACCGGCTCGATGAACAGCATAAAAAAGGCAAGCTCACGGCGCGAGAACGCCTGGCTCTTCTGCTCGATGAACATTCCTTCGAAGAATTCGATATGTTTGCGCGCCACCGTTCGAACGATTTCGGACTCGAAAAAAACCGTCCGCTCGGCGATGGAGTAGTAACCGGCTGCGGTCGTGTTCATGGCCGATTCGTCTATGTCTTTAGTCAGGATTTTACGGTCTTTGGCGGCTCGCTCTCGGAAGCTCATGCCGAAAAGATTGTGAAGGTAATGGAAATGGCGATGCGTAATGGCGCGCCAATTATCGGCTTGAATGATTCGGGGGGCGCACGAATTCAGGAAGGCGTCGTCTCGCTCGGCGGCTATGCCGATATTTTTTTGCTGAACACGCTGGCTTCGGGCGTTGTCCCACAAATTTCCGCAGTGCTGGGACCATGTGCAGGCGGTGCGGTCTATTCCCCAGCGATCACCGATTTTGTTTTTATGGCCGAAGGCACGAGCTACATGTTCGTGACCGGGCCGAACGTTACGAAGACGGTTACGCACGAAGATGTAACGAGCGAAGAATTGGGTGGGGCCACTACTCACGCGTCGAAATCGGGCGTTGCCCATTTTGCGATGCCGAACGAGCTGGAATGCCTGGATGGCGTTCGAAAGCTGCTAAGCTATCTTCCACAGAATAATAAAGAAAAAGCTCCCATCGTAAAGTCCGAGGATGATCCTGCGAGGGTTTGTAATGGATTAAATGCTATTGTACCCCAGGAGTCCCATAAGTCCTACGATATGAAAGCTGTCATCGGAGAAGTAGCCGATAAGGGAAGTTTTTTCGAGGTCCATGAAGCTTTCGCGACAAACATCGTTGTTGGCTTCGCGCGGTTAGATGGCGAATCAATCGGCGTTGTGGCGAATCAACCTCTTTCGATGGCGGGCGTCCTCGATATTGATTCCGCGACAAAAGGCGCCCGTTTCGTTCGCTTCTGCGATGCATTCAATATCCCCCTTGTCGTTTTTGAGGATGTTCCCGGATTTTTGCCAGGGACGGATCAGGAATGGCGCGGTATTATTCGGCATGGTGCAAAATTGCTCTATGCCTTTGCTGAAGCGACGGTGCCCAAAGTGACCGTGATAACACGCAAAGCTTATGGCGGCGCCTACGATGTGATGAACTCGAAGCATATTCGCGGGGACATTAATTATGCGTGGCCCACGGCGGAGATCGCAGTGATGGGACCAAAGGGCGCCGTGGAAATTATCTTCAAAAAGGAAATTGCTGAAGCGAACAATCCTGCCAAAAGAGAAGAAGAGCTAACAAACGAATACCGCGAGCGCTTTGCCAATCCCTTCATCGCCGCCGAGCGTGGTTATATCGACGACGTGATCGAGCCATCGGAAACTCGCATTCGCCTTATCCGCGCTCTAAAAATGCTCGCGACAAAGCAGGATTCGAACCCGTGGAAGAAGCATGGGAATATACCGTTGTAGTAATCGAATTTGGGGTTGTATCCAATATTAAATCTTTCATCGAGCTCTTGAAAATCGGAGTCACGTGACATATTATCTTGTTTGCTTGGGGTGCCAAAAGGTAATACTGCCGTAGGGATGAAGCGCTCCGCCGCCGATTTGGTGCGCGATTGCTGTGCCGAATCGCTCATGGCCCTGAAAACCTATCACGGCCGCGCGATAAAATTGCAGGCGGAGCCAATTCACCAGATGCGAGTGGGAACCCGTCGGCTTCGGGCGCTCTTGCGGGTTTTCGGCTCGGTTATGGATGCACACTGGGCTTCCGAACTCGAAACCGAATTGCGATGGCTCGCGCATTTGCTTGGGAACGTCCGCGATCTGGATGTCATGCGCCAGCGATTGCGAGAAGCGGCCAAGCCGCAAGATCATCGGGCCCTCCTGTATTTGCAACGAGTATTGGGTAAGCGCCATCGCAATGCGCAAGCGGCTATGCGCGAAGGCCTGAGAAGCAAGCGCTATGACGATCTCATCGAGCGGCTTCACGCCTCCAGCCTCGCGCCAGAAGTGCTGCTCGAAGCGGGTAAACCAGCTCTCGAGGCACTTACACCACCTCTTCAGAGTGCCTGGAAAACTCTTTCCCGCGCGGCGCGGAAGTTGAAACCGGATGATGACTCTCTGAAATTCCACCGGGTGCGGAAAATGGCAAAGCGCACGCGCTACGCCTCGGAAATTTTGATGGAGGATCTTGCGCAAGATAACCGTGACGATGCCAAGCGTTTCATCAGGCGCATGAAAAAATTGCAGGATAACCTCGGCGAGCTGCAGGATTCCGTCGTTGCTTCGAAAACGATCGAAATGCTTCTGGAGCTGGATGCAACTCATCGTGCAAGCCTCCACAGAATTATGAAAACTCAGGAGCGCGCGGAAAAAAAGGCACGCTCGAAATTTTCAAAAGCGTGGGCTGCGGCGAATAAGAAAAAAAATCGGGAGTGGATGAAATAACTCCATAATAGTATTCGGAAACCTCTCAGCGATCGTAATAATTATTTAATGTCTAATAGTTTGCAAATAGATGTTATCATACCTCGCTTTTGCTCATCGAAGGCGATCACATTATGACTTCTTACGGTAATCACAATTTTCCCGGACGGCTGTTCGTCGTCGAAGGCACGGACGGCAGTGGCAAATCCACTCAGCTCGCCTTGCTCTACCAATGGTTGAAGAGCGAAGGCTATCCCGTCATTTTCTCCGAGTGGAATTCCTCGCCGCTCGTCATGAAGACGACGAAACGAGCGAAGAAAAAAACGCTCTTCACTCCTGCGACGTTTTCCCTTCTCCATGCGACCGATTTTGCCGACCGAACCGAGCGCGACATCATCCCGCCGCTCAAAGCCGGCGCGATAGTCCTCGCCGATCGCTACATTTACACCGCCTTCGCTCGCGATGTCGTCCGCGGATGCGATCCGAAATGGGTTCGCCAAATTTATCGGTTTGCCGTCGAGCCGGCGGTTCGCTTTTTCTTCCGTGCGCCGCTCGAAGTGGCGTTGGAACGAATTCTCTCCGGACGCCCGGAACTCAAATTTTACGAATCCGGAATGGACCGTGAGTTCTCCGACGACCGCGAAGAGAGCTTCAAAATCTTCCAGGGAAAGATCCTCGAAGAATACGACCGCATGGTGGACGAATTCGGCCTCACCGTTATCGACGCCTCGCGTTCCATCCTCCGGCAGCAGCACGAAATGCGCCGCCTCATCACGCCACACCTGAAAGGATTAAAAAAATTCTGATGACTCCTATGCGCTTTTACGGGACCCCGCTTCCCGACGCCGATCTCCGGCCGTATCCCGGAAAACTTATCGCAATCGAAGGCACCGATGGCGTGGGCCGCTCGACCCACATTGCCGAACTTCGAACCTGGCTCGAAGCGCAAGGCTACGCCGTCGCCGATACGGGCATGACCCGCTCCGAACTCGCCGGACGCGGCATTAAGGAGGCCAAGACTGGGCATACGCTCGGTAAGCTCACGATGCAGCTTTTTTATGCCACCGATTTTGCCGACCGCCTCGATAACGAGATCATTCCCGCGCTCAAAGCTGGATTTATCGTCCTCACCGATCGCTACATGTATTCCGCGATCGCCCGTGCCGTCGCGCGTGGCATGGACCCCGATTGGGTCCGCGATGTCTATAAAATCGCCCTCGTGCCGGATGCTATTTTTTATCTGCGCATCGATTCCATCTCCGATCTTGTGCTCCGATTGCTCGAAACGGGGAAGGGCTTCGATTATTGGGAGTCTGGAATGGATGTCGGTTTCGGCGAAGATTTTTACGATAGCTTCGTCTCCTATCAAGCCAAACTGCTCGCCGAATTCGACCGGATGACGACCGAATACAATTTCAAAGTCATCCGCGCCTCGCGTACTATTCCACGCGTTTCTGCCGACCTTCGCCGCGCCATCGGCGCGATTATCAATGCCGGAGCTGCTGCCGAAAAAGCTGCCGAGAACGTGCCGCCTACTGCTAATGGCAAATCGAGCGAAATCGTACATACGCATCCTCCGCAAAAGCGGAAGAAAAACGTCCCTTCGGGATTATAGTGGTTGGACGGGCGTTGGTCCGCCACATTCCATCGGTCAATCATGCGCATTGCTTCGATAGATATTGGGTCGAACTCGATCAAGTTGCTGGTGGCGGAGCTAACAGCACGAGGGGCGCTCGTGCCGCTAAAGCGCGAGAAGTCGATGGTGCGGCTGGGGCATGAGACGCTGCTGAAAGGCCATCTTTCGAGCGAGGCGATCGTGAAGGCGATTCGGACGCTCGGCGTATTCAAAACGCTCGCGCAAAGCTTGGGCGCGCAGCAAATTGTTGTGATTGCCACGGCCTCGGTGCGCGAAGCGGATAACGAAGCAGCGTTTATTCGCGAGGTCGAATCGCGCACGGGGCTGCGCATCGAAGTGCTCTCCGGTGTCGAAGAAGCGCGGCTGATTGGGCTGGCGGCGTCGCGTGAATACTCCCACACCGCTGGCACGAGGAGGGGGGTGGGGAGTGGGAGCCAGAGCCTACTCAATATCGACATCGGCGGCGGCTCGACGGAACTTTCGCTCATGCGAGGGACAAAAGCACGAATGCTCCACTCGATCCGGATCGGCGCAGTGCGGTTGACGGAACAATTTCTCTCGAACGATCCGCCGAAGTCTAAAGAGTTGCTTGCGATGAAGCGCGAAATCGAAGCGGCGCTCGAACGGCCGGTCCGCGAAATGAAAGGGGAGAAGTGGGCGGTGACGTCCGGCACTTCGGGAACGATCCTTTCGATCGGCGCGGCGTTTCAGTCGATTGCTTATCCAGATACGGAGTCCGTGCCCGGCGAGAAGGCAAGCGGTGGCCGCATTCCGAGCATGACCATGACACGGGGCGAGCTTGGAAAATTCAACAGGCACCTTGCGTCGATTTCGGCCTCGGAACGGAAGAAAATTCCCGGCATCAGCGATCAGCGCGCGGAGATTATCGTCGCCGGCGGCGCGATCCTCGAGCAGACAATGCTGGCGCTCAAGATCCATCGGATTCGAACGTGCGAGTGGAGTTTGCGGGAAGGCGTGCTGCTCGACCGATTCTCCGAAACCGGCGGCACGCGACAACGAAACGGACAAACCGATGCGCATTTGGCCGGCGCGGAGGCGCTCGGCGAACGTTTCGGTTACGAGGCCGCGCACGGGAGGCAGGTGGCGATGCTCGCCCAAACATTCTTCGATCAATTGAAATCGCTGCATGGGATGAAGCCGCACGACCGAACGCTGCTCGCGGCCGCCTCGATTCTGCACGATATTGGTTACGCAATTTCCGCGGAGTCGCATCATAAGCATTCACTTTATCTTATTTTGAATTCGGAACTCACGGGGTTTACCGATCTCGAACGGCAAATCATTGCGAACGTCGCGCGGTATCATCGGCGCGCATTCCCGAAGGCGCAGCATGAGTACTTCAGCAGCCTTCCATTAGAGGATCAGGGCAGAGTATGGATGCTCGGAGGCATTCTGCGATTGGCCGACGCGATGGACCGCAGCCACGAGTCTCGCGTTAAAAATTTCAAGGCCGCACTCCGAGGCGGGAAGGTTCGCTTAGAGCTCAAAAGCGTCCGTCGATGCGACCACGAACGCTGGGCCATCGAGCATAAAAAAGATATGTTCGAAGAGGCGTTTGGGGTGACTGTGGAATTGGTGTAAGAATTTTCACCGGTTACTCTGGATCTTTGTATTTCGGGATTCTCAATCGCTCCACCGGTTTCCCTCCAATAATATGCGACTCCAAAATTTCCGGCACATCTTCCGGTTTTACTCCGCCGTACCAAACTCCTTCGGGATAGACAACAATGGAAGGTCCGAACTCACAGGCGTCTAAGCATCCGGACTGGTTCGCGCGAACGACGCCGCGCAAGCCGCGCTGTTTGATTTCCTTCTTCATCGCCTCGCGAATAGCCGCCGAGCCTTTGGCCGAGCAGCAGCCTTTTGGATCGTCGTCCGGACGAACATTCTCGCAAACGAAAATATGATGTTTGAATCGCATGAATGAATGACGAATTAAATAGTGAGGAAATTCCTTCTCCACCATAATTCTTCATTCATAATACTCTATCACCCGCGGACGCCATAGCCCACGCCGCGCTCGGAGATGATGAGGCGATCTTTCTCCTCGCGGCCCGCGTCGATTTTCTCGCGGAGGCGCTTGACGTAAACATCGATCACATTCGATCCCATGGTGAACGAATATCCCCACACATGCTGGGTGATAACGGCGCGCGAGAGGATACGGCCCTTGTTGCGCATCAGGTATTCGAGTAGTTCATATTCCTTGACGGTGAGCGGAATATGCTGCTCCTCCTCGGTGCCGATTTTTTTGCGGCGAGCGGTGTGCGTGACCGTATCGAGGACGAGATCGCGGGAGACGAGCTGCGTCTTCTTTTCGATGTCCGATCGTCGTAAAAGCGAACGGACGCGCGCGGAAAGCTCCTCGAAGAGAAAAGGTTTGGTGAGGTAATCGTCCGCGCCGGCATCGAGGCCTTCGACTTTTTCGCCGATCTCCGTCTTCGCGGTCAGGCAAAGAACCGGCACATTTCGCTTGGCGGCGCGAACTTCCTTAATGACCTCGATGCCCGATTTTTTCGGCATCATAAGGTCCGTGATGATCAGGTCGTAGGATTCTGCGAGTGCACGTTGTACGCCTTCCTCGCCATCTAAGGCGACATCGACATCGTACTTCTCTTCTCGGAGTCCCTGTTCCAAAAAGCGGGCTACCTTTTTTTCATCCTCGATGACGAGTATGCGCATACGTTCGTTTTATTTAAAATGTGAGAATTAAGGTTGGCTTTCTGAAACAATTAATATTTGATAAGAATTCTTTCCAATTGCCACATTAAACTTCTAAATGAATAAAGCAAATTTCATGCTGAATGAATTACTCATGAGAGAGATTGTTCTCAATTCAACGAACAACGGACTTTTTATTAGGAAAAACATATCATTTTCAACATTTTGAACGGCTGTGGAGCAATTCCCATTAAAAATTGAGAATTATTTAGCTACCCTCATTCCAGGCAAGCCTCTCTCGCTTTATGATCCGGTTCGGGAAGCGCTTTCGAGCGGCGGTAAGCGCATTCGGCCTGTGCTTACCGCGCTCTGCGCCGGCGAAGCATTGGAGAGGGAGTGGCTTCCGGCCGCGGCGGCTGTCGAGTTATTGCATGCCTTCACGCTCGTTCACGACGACATCATGGATAACGCCACGACACGGCGAGGCCGCCCGACGATTCATATTGCCTACGGGGTGAACGGCGCGATTCTTTCCGGCGATGCGATGGTAGCGCTTGCTACCGGTGCGCTCGCTCGTGCCTCGCATGCTGCCCAGATGCTTTCGGAATTCAGCGCCGGGTTTCAAGCGGTATGCGAAGGACAAGCCTTAGATAAAGAATTCGAGGAGCGCGACGACGTGAGCATGAGCGAGTACCTCGCGATGATCGAACTGAAGACCGCGCGTATTATCGAACTCGCGGCCGCGCTCGGTGCCATTGCCGAGGGTGGTAAGAACCTGGAACCGCTACGCCAATTCGCGCATGAATTGGGTATTGCTTTTCAAGTTCAGGATGACCGGCTCGATCTTACCGGCGGGGAAGCGTTCGGTAAAACCATCGGTGGCGATATTATGGAAGGGAAGCGGACTGCGCTCTTCATTCTTGCGATGCAGCAATACGATACAATAGAGGCGGAAGGCCGCGCCCTGCTGGACCGCATTCGCGGACGGCATGCATCGCCGAACGATGTGAAATTAGCCCAGAAGCTTTTTGAAGAATGGGGAGTATTCCGAGAGGCTGCGCAGTTAGCCGCAACCCATACGCAAAATGCGGAGCGACAATTGAATTCGCTGCCGGATAAAAAGCAACGCGAACGACTTCTCGAATTTAGCAGACGATTACTTGGGCGCACCGTGTAGCATACGTAGGATCCCTACTCTCGCAGATCGATCACTTTTGTTGAAGCTTTCGGACTAAAGATAAAATCCGATAGCAGGATTCGTGATAGAGTCTTAATTTGAAGATGCCCGATTTGCGTGGTGCCTCGCGAACTTGTGGCCGATGCGTTTCTAATTGTCACTCGGCTCCCACGAACTTCGAGATCAAGCCGAATCGATTGCATTTCGCCAGCGGATTTCCAAAGCGATTGCAAGGCCTGCGCTGGTGCAAGTACCAGGGTGTAACGGTTCTTCCCATCCCACTTCGCAATGGAGGCTATATAATTATCGGCGAAGCGGAAGAGGCTTCCCGGATCGTGAAATTCCGATGCGGCTGTTACGTTATCGATCGTTTCGCGATCGGCGGATTTGTCGTAATTCCAGATGGTCTTCCCATCCGATATAATGAGGAGCGAAGGACTTTCCAGCCGAATCTGCCCGCCTTTTAAATTAGCAGCGATGCGGACGTGCCCTTCATTCTTTAGATCGAAGCTGAGCGAGACGCCGGGCGCGCTTAGAAATTGCGATTGCAGCTTTTCGGCGAGCGACTGAGGGGAAAGACTGAAGGATAAAGGATGAAGGAGGAAGGCGAGAACCATCCATCCGAGTAATTTTATAAATCCCATAAATTTGTAATTTATTTTTAAAGCGTCATTGCGGGAAGGATTTTTCTCCCAAAAGGCGAAAAATCGGTCCCGAGGCATCGAAGGAAGCTCCATTCATAAAATCGAAGGAGCGCTCCGTCACCTTTTGACTCTCTTCGGTCGTCGAAGGTTCCTCGCCATGACATTATCGAATCCCTGGTCAGAATTTTTTATTTCGCTCACGGCGCGAATTGCGATTGTAATTCCGTTTTTCGTTCGTTCCATTCTTCGAGGGTTATCGCGAAAATATGGGTGTCATGCCATTGCTTTCCCAGGAAGAGTCCGCGGAGAGCGGTCCCTTCAAAGCGCAGGCCAAGCCGTGCCGGAATTTTGAGGCTTACTTCGTTCCCTGTCGCGATCCAGAGCGAGACACGGTGGAGCTTTAAGACATCGAACGCGAATTCCATCGCCAGTACTACGGCTTCGGTCGCATAACCGCGATGGAGATACGGCAGGCCAACCCAATATCCGATGAAACACGATTGCGAAACGCCGCGGACTAATTGGGTAAGGCCGATCTGCCCCACAATGTCTCCGGTTTCTCGGAGCGTAATAAAAAATCGATAGTCCGAACCTTCGTCCCATTTATCCAGTGCGACCAGAATATGTTCCCGCGCCGCGCGCCGCGCGCCGGAGGGTTCGGCTTCGGCTTTCATGGTTGGCGGAGACCACGGCGCGAGATGGTTTGGGTAAGAAAGTACGAGAAGTTCCGCGAACGATTCTGCGTCCGAAGTCCGGTATTGCCGAAGTAATAGCCGCGCGGAGGCAATTGACTTCGGCACGCGCTCGGGAGGAAGGAATTCTTCGAGCATAGAGAATACCGCCGCCATTTTTACGGCGGAGGAAGGAAGTGGTTATTTGAGAGCGGCCAGCACTTCATCTACATGCCCGGCGACTTTCACTTTTGGAAAAATCCTCGCAATTTTCCCATTCTCGTCGATGATGAACGTTGTTCGAACGACTCCCATGAATTTCCGCCCATACATCGATTTCTCTTGCCAGACGCCATAGGCATTCACGAGTTTTTTATCTTCGTCCACGAGGAGGGGAAAAGACAAATCGAATTTCGATTTGAATTTTTCGTGGCTTTTTTCCGAGTCCGGACTGACGCCGAGCACCACGGCATCGTTTCGTTTGATTCGGCCCATATTATCGCGGAAATCGCACGCTTCCCTGGTGCAGCCCGAGGTATTATCCTTCGGATAAAAATAGAGCACGACTTTTTTACCGCGAAAATCTTTGAGCGATACGTCATTCCCCTCATCGTCCTTCGCGCGGAAGTCCGGGGCTTTGTCGCCTTCTTTAAGCATTGTTATTGAAAATTTACTTCGGATTCGCCTTTCGTGACGACGGCCACGCGCCACGGTTGGCCATGCTGATGAACAATCCAGAAAAAAGCCGCGTCGATGCCGGGAGTGGGGGATTTAACGATGACCATTCCCGTCTCCTCAATTTCGTTGGTGTCGATTAAGACACCTTTGAGTTTCGGCGCAAGATCGTAATCCACGTCCGCCGAGACCGTTCCGAGGAATTTATGGTTGTGATAATCGTAAAACGACCGGAACCAGGTGAGCATATCGCTTGCGACATATGGGTTCTGGAAATACTCCTTGAATTTTTGGGTCGCAATCATCGAATCGCGCCGTGGGGCATTGTTGCTCGCAACGGCCTCGGCGAATTTTTGCGCGACGCCGATCTCCTCGCTCGCGCCGCGATCGCAGCCGGCCATGACCGCAATAAGTACCAGGAGGGACAGGCTTCGAACCATCGCCATCCATGAGAATCCGATTGTTTTTGACATAAAGAAGGTTGCCGTGACTGCGAAAAAATATCTGCTACGCAAAAGAGAGATTTGAGGTCTAAGGTTTCAATCGACGAGCTTTTAACTCTCAAAATTCATCCGCATACTCCATTTAAAATCAACGTAATCCAGGTTCAAGCATCAATTCATCGTAATTTTGTAACTCCCTGTTGTTAAACGATCTGGAAACGTACTGCAATCCTGAAGAAATACTATCACATGCGAATTCTTGTTCTTGGCGGCGGCGCGCGCGAGCACGCGATCTGTTGGAAATTAAAACAGCGGGACCGGTTGCCCCCCACAATCCCCCCGCGAGCGGGGGGACCAGAGGGGGGAATGGAGACTAAAATTTTTTGCGCGCCCGGGAATGCCGGTATCGCGCAAGTGGCCGAAACCGTAGAGCTTATTCCGACCGACGTAAAAGCCGTCGCTGGTTTTGCCATGCGTGAACGGATCGACCTCGTCATTGTGGGGCCCGAAGGACCGCTGGCGGCGGGTGTCGCGGACGCGCTGGACAAGGAGCGCATCCCGGTATTCGGTCCGCGAAAAAACGCGGCGCTCCTCGAAAGCTCCAAAGCGTTTGCGAAGGAATTTATGCAGCGGCACGATATTCCGACCGCCCGCTATGCCGTCTTCGCATTCGAGGACCAGATCGAATGCCGCGCGTTCCTTCGGCATGTGAACTATCCCGCTGTGATAAAGGCCGATGGCCTCGCCGCTGGTAAGGGCGTTATCATTTGCGAGACCGAGGCCGAAGGCACGCATGCGCTCGATGAAATTTTCACACACCGCATTTTCGGCGAAGCGGGCCAGCGGGTCGTCATTGAAGAATACATGGAAGGGGAGGAGGCGAGCGTGTTCGCGCTTACGGACGGTGTCGATTACGCGATCCTCGCCCCCGCACAGGACCATAAGCGCATTCTCGATGGCGACCGGGGCAAGAACACCGGTGGCATGGGCGCATACGCGCCGGCGCCTATGGTGACGGAAGAAATTATCGAGCAAGTGAAACGGGAAATTATCGAGCCGGCATTGAAAGGAATGCGGGAGGAAGGAAGAATATATCGCGGCGTGCTCTACTGTGGCCTCATGATTTCCAAAGGACGCGCGCGCGTTGTGGAGTTCAACGTTCGTTTTGGCGATCCCGAAGCCGAAGTAGTGATCCCGCTTATCGATGGCGATTTTGCCGAAATTCTCCTCGCCTGTGCCGAAGGCCGGCTTGCCTCGCAACTCCCGATCAAGCAATTTTCGGCATCGGCGGTAACGATCGTCATGGCGAGCCAGGGCTATCCGGAAAGTTACCAGACCGGTGAAGTTATCGCGGGCTTGGAAGAATTTACGCAGAAAAAAGAGATCGAGGAAGGCATTGCCATCTTCCATGGCGCGACAAAATTGGATGAGCATGGCCGGTATCTTACCTCCGGCGGCCGGGTGCTTTCCGTGACAGCCATCGGCTTCGAAGAGGATTTGCGCCAAACGATTACTTCGGCCTATAATGCGGTCTCCCAAATCAGCTTCAATGGCGCCTATTACCGAAGCGATATTGGAAAAAAAGCGTTGCGCGCGTTGCAGCCAGTGTAGGATTAACAAACGCTTTCCGCCACGATCCCAATCGCGTTCTTTATTTCTCCGTCTCAAACAGCGAGGAAATGGACTTATCCTCGTGCGTCCGCTTAATTGCTTCTGCAAAGACGTTCGCGACCGACATCACTTTGATCTTGCGAGAATCGTTCTTGGACGGAATCGTATCCGCCACGACCAAACATTCGAGCGGGGAATCTTCGATACGCTTGATCGCGTCGCCACTTAGCACGGCGTGAGTGCATGCGCCGTATATGGATTTCGCGCCCGCCTTTTTAAGCGCGACGGCGGCATTCGTGAAGGTTCCGGCTGTGTCGATCAAATCATCGATGATGATAACGTTCTTGCCGCTCGGATCGCCAATGATATTCATCACTTCCGCAACATTCGGAGCGGGGCGCCGCTTATCGATCACGATAAGATCGGTATTGAACCGGCGCGCATAAGAACGTGCCATCTTGGTGCCGCCGACATCCGGGGATGCCACGATCATCTGTTTTATCTTTTCATCTTTGAAATACTTCACGAAGGTATTCGAAGCATACAAGTGATCGACCGGAATATCGAAAAAGCCCTGAAGCTGCGGCGCATGGAGGTCCATCGTGATGACGCGGTCCGCGCCGGCGGTAGCAATAAGATTAGCGACAAGCTTGCTCGTAATCGCGACGCGGGGCTGGTCCTTGCGGTCCTGCCGGGCATAGCCAAAGTAGGGAATGACGGCGGTGATGCGCTTGGCACTCGCGCGAACGGCGGCATCGATCAGCATAAGCAACTCGAAGAGGTTATCCGCCGGCGTCATCGTCGATTGGATGATGAAGAGGTCTTCTCCGCGAATATTCTCGTCGTACTTGACCCACAACTCGCCGTCGGAAAAATTCTTGATTCGAACTTTGGCGAGTGGGATCGCCAGCGTAGCCGCGACACTCTGGGCGAATTTCGGATTGCTGCGGCCGGCAACTAATTTAGGATGACTCAAAATCTGAACCTGGATTACGCGGATTTAGATGGATTACTCGAATGGTTTTTTCGGATTAGCAGAAAGTAATCAGAGTAATCCAGGTTTAGGTCCTGCCATCTGTAAGCCGAATTCTGTCTTCTTCCGATGCCCGTGAAGGCATTCGGGAGGAGGCAACCATTACTCTGATGCGACCTACCCGAGATCAGCGGACGATCACTCATCCTGTATCCCCGAGCCGGGGCATCCGCATTGACGCGTTGATCTCTTACGTGGTCTTGCTCCGCGCGAGGTTTATCGTGACCCCGAAGCTTACGCCTCGGGCGGTGGTCTCTTACACCGCCGTTTCACCCTTACCGAAGCGAAGCATTGCTGATTCGCTTCGGCGGTTCGCTTTTCTGTGACACTTCGCTGTGAACGATTTTTCGAATCCACGATTGCTCATGGTTCCTTATTCATCGCCCCCCGGGCTTGTACTCCCCCATTATACCCCCGCGCGGGGGAGATAATGGGGGAGCCTCGACCGGCACGCTGCTCTGCGGAGTTCGGACTTTCCTCTCCTAAGCGGCAATTGCTCACCACGTAGAAGCGGTTGCCCGATGACAGGACCTAAACCTGAACCTGGATTACGCTGATTAATTTCTGATTTCGCTGATTTTTGAAAAAAACGCTTTGTCTAAAATTCGTATGAGGCCTTCATGTGGGATCTCAAAACCAATCAGCGTACTCCGTTGAGATCAGCCGCGCCAGGTTTATTCTTCGTTTTCTTCTTCCTGCTCTACTTCATATGTTACCGGCTGCGGTTCGCCATCGACTGCAATGGCGATTGGCTCCCCGACGATAATGCGCCCGCAATACTCACAGACGGCATGTTTTTCGCCTTTCTTAAGCTCGAGTGCAAGCTGGCGAGGTACGGCATTGTAACAGCCTCCGCAAACGCCGTTCTTGATCGCCACCACCGCAACACCTCCCTTTGCGGGCCGCACGCGATTATAGATCGTCATGTGAAACGGCTGCACTTTTTTCGCGAGTTCGTCGCGGCGCGCCAGGAGTTGCTTCTCTTCTTCCTCGGTGTTGGCGAGCAGCTCGTTCAAAGCGGTTTCGGCTTCGTCAAGCTCGCGTTCCATTTCGCCTAAGTCCAGCGCCATTTGCTGCTCATCCATTTTCAATTGTTCGAGCTCGATGCCCATGCGCCCCACGGCTTCCACATTCGTGTGCAGCCGGCGCTGGCCATCTTCGAGTTGGAAGGTGATCGCATCGTATTCGCGCGTGGTCTTCACATCGAATTGCTGCGCTTTGTAGCGATCGACTTTCTCGCGAAGATCCGCGCTTTCGGCCGAGAGGTCGCGCGAGCGGGTTTCGATCTCGCTAATATCATGGCGCACTTGATCGACCTGTGTGCGCTGTTCCTCGGCCTGGCGGCGCATTTCATTGACGCGGTCTGGCAATTCGCCGCGGCTCTCGACTAAGTCGTCGAGCTGGCGGTCCACTTTCTGAAGTTCGTAGAGGTGTAAGAGTGATTCGTTCACGTAGGTTCTAAATGTATGAGCGGGATGTTAACGATAATTCGTTTATCCCATAATATCGCACGGCATTAGGCTCGGAATGTGCCTGCAAAAGGAGAGTATCCAACGATTCGACGGCATCCTTTCCATTCTGATTCATTTCCAGCGCCTTCCGGGCCGCTTTAACCATCCCTTGTGCAACAAATCTTTCTGTCTCTGCGTGTCCGGCATCGAGCAGAAGAATTTTATCGTGATCGGCGCGGTGAAAATCATGGTAGCGAACATCGGCGGTGATGAACGCGTCCGCTTGTTGCGAGCGGGCATCTTTATAGTATTCCATTCCCGCGCCGCCAAGCAGAGCAATCTTCGCAATGCGCAAAGGCCCCTGGCTATTATACCTCAGGGACTGCGATTGAAATGTTTTCGCCACGAGACGAAGAAAATCTTCTCGATTCATGGAGTTTCGGAATTTCCCGATGGCGCCCATGCCTTCGTTACGATTGGCATTGGAAAAAAATGTTACCCGGGAAATCGGCGCAAGCGTCTGAATATCTTCGAGCTTCAAAGCCTCCGCCATGAGCCGGCTGGTCCCGAATTCCGGTTGCGTGTCGAATGCCGTATGTTGAATATAAAGTGCGATGTCGCTTTTGACAAGCTCTCGAATAAGAGCGCCCGTGCGCGTGGCATCCGTGACTGAATCGATATTCGGAAAAATGAGCGGATGAAACGCGACGATAAGATTCGCCTTTCTCTGGCGCGCTTCCGCGATCACCTCGCGCGTTGCTTCATACGCAAAAAGCGCGGCCGTGAGTTCGGTCCCCTCCGGCAAGCCCACCTGCAAGCCAACGGCATCGCGATCGTATCCGGGCGCATGTAGCGGCACCACCGATTCGAGCGCAAGAAGAAATTCGGAGATCGACATCTCCACAAAAATACGGCATTACCGGGGACGGCCGCAAAAATCAGCCTCTATTGCTCGATGACCAGCATCGCGTGTCCGGCTTCGCGGCCATCGACGGTGAGATGGGCAACGTAACAACCCGCCGCAAGGCCGCTTCCTTCTAATTCGACGGAAGTTTGACCTGCCGGCATTCTGCCATCGACAAGCGTGCGAACCTGCCGGCCAAGGAGATCGGAAAGCGTTAATTGAACGTCGCTCGACGATTGCAATTCAATGCCGATATGGCCTTGCTGCCGGATCGGATTTGCGGGAATGATAAGGCGATTGGACGCAGTGTTACGTTCCGTCACGGCGCTTGATTGGGCCAGCGAAACAACTCCGAGCGCTTCAGCTTGCTTGGTTGATGAATTTGCATCCTGCGTAAAGATGACCGCAGTCATATTCTGCTCGTTGCCGTTAAATGGATAATTGGAAGGATCGAAAATGATATTAAAACTTTTTGTACCTGTAAATGCGGTGCTTCCGTTTGGAGTCGGAAGCATTGTGCGGAAAACATCATTCCAAAGGTCGTCCGAAGGCCGACCATACTTTTCGGAATTCACATAAAGTAGCTGAGACTCTTTTATAGCAACGTATACGATTACTGTCTTGTGCGGCTGCAATATAAAGGAAATGGTATCGATGCCGTTCGGACCATAATAAACGGTAGCATTGATCGCATTGAGCGGTTTCGAAAGTGCAGCATTTGTAATCGCTTCCCAAGCAGGCTCGTTTTGCTGTCCCGCTCCAGCGGAAATTCCATCAATGAAGGCATCGGGGTCGTTGAGAGGACCGCCATAGAATAGATCCCGATCGTTCGAAGCGGGAAGACTCGCTGTGTAAAAGGGGTCTTGGGGGTCTCCCGTGCTATTGTGATAGTTAATGAGGACAATGCCCGGATGGGTGGACATATACGCTTCGTATTCGTTGTCTGGAACCTGGCAGTTGCTGCAATTGATATTGCGAAACAATTCCGCAAGCACCGTCGGCTGGGTTTGAGCCAAGCCAGCCAGAGGAAGCCCGCCAATAACGACCAAAAGCGCAATACCGTATCGGAGAAAGAACCACTTTTTTTGAAGCATGTTAAATCTGGCTGGTTAACGTTAGCCGTAAGCCCTTAAACGCGGGGACAACCCGGCAAATTCCTCCCGTGCAATTGAGGCCGCCGCGCTCGGCACCGTAGGAGGCGAGGAGTGTATGCGAGCCGCCCATGCGAAGCGAAACGAAGAATTCGGGTAAATGCGCAAGCTCGGCATTTCCCCATAAGGGCAGATTCCAGCCATTGAATAATTCCTTATCGATCTTGATCGAGCCATCCGCATAAAAAAATGCGTAGTCGAAAATTCCGCCAAAGGAAATTATGGGGTTGAACGAGTATTGCAGCGTCAGCAATTCGTTCAACCGGCGTTTGTCCGGTGTGACGAGCGAAGCATCGTAGGCCCATTGGTGTTCGAGAATACCCAAAAAGCTTTGGTTGGGCGTCGTTTCATATTGCACTTTCCCTGCTATGGTCGTTGAATAACGGTAATCCGTGGCCGAGGGGGAAGTTGAGTTATAGGCAATAACGTCGCTTCGCCGATGAATGGCAAACTTTACGAAATTCTCTTCGTTCGCCGGATCGAAATCCCATTCTGCTTCGGCATAAGCTTCCCAGAAGGGATAGAATCCCTGGTCGGATAATTTTGGAAGAGTGCTCGTGCTGTCGATGACAATTCCGGCGGAGTTGTATTTATCGTGCGAGCTGGATGCGGCGGCATCGAGATCGATCACGAATTGCGGAATGGCTGTGATGTTGGCCTCGAGCTGATAGCCGACTTCATCATCGAAATTCACGGCATGAGTCGTGCGAGTAATGGAAGTGAATGTAAAATCCTTATACACTTCCGGAGGACTCGAGATGGGCAGCTTGCTGAATACGTTGGTATAAAAATCACCGGGATCGTGCAGGAAATAACTGTAATTTTTGTAATCGAACGTAAGTCCGATAAACGAATTTGAGTAACTGAGCGCGGTATAAAGTGCATGACCGGTATGGGAAGTATCGATCGCTGTGCTAAGTATCTGAGAGACCTGCGTTCGGTTCGAACTCCATTCCACGAACGCTTCGAACTCACCGGCATTGAGATCGCCGTAAAAATCGGGTTGATTGACTTGCCGGTTGGTTACGAATGTTGAACCGAACGGTCCAGGCTGGCTCGTGCCGGTAAAGGCTTGAAGAAAATCGGCGCCAAGAACAAGCTTTTTCCGAAAAAATCCGAATTCCGCATCGGCGGAGCGGGCGGAAATATGCATTACCGGCTGTGTGGTATCGATTGGGTAAAAATCTTCCTGTCCTCCAACGCCTTTGACGGTAATGGAAGCGCCTAAATCCACCCATTCTTTCGGGACCTGATATTCGGTTTTACCGAAGACGCCGTCGAGCCACGAATCGTAATTGAGCGGGCGGGATTCGAAAAGATTAACCGCGAGGCCGCGGCCAAAGAGGGCCGGGACGTCGCCGGCCGTCAATTCGAGTTGATCTTTGCGATAAGTAATCCACCGGCGTCGAAAATTGCGGTCCTGATAGGAGCGGCCTACCTCGCTGGGGTCATCCATTTCGTAGCGAAGACCGAGAGAAAAATATTGATAGAAGAGACGGACATTCGCAATCTCTTCGAGGTAGCGTTTGCTAAGGTCGTTTCCGAGCGCATCGGGCGTTGAGCCGGCACCGACGCGCAGCAAGTTCGAGCCGGTCGCATGAACATCATCGCTCGACGATTGCGCGAACGAGTGTTGCGGTGCGACCCAACTAAGAAGGCAAAGAAGACCGGCCTTCCATGCGAAATTCGAGAGGCGAATATTCATCAAGATATACAAAAATACGGCAGAGAAAGGCTACGGCCCGTGATTTGCGTTTCGTGAAAGGAGAATTTTCTTAAAATGGGCAAACAGAAACAAACTTTTCCTCCTCAGCAACAATCGCCTCCGGGCCACCAAAAAGAGATGCATCCGCCGCCGAAATCGGAGGATGAAACGCAGTCAGCTTCACATAAGCTTCAAGGAAAGGTGGCGCTTATTACTGGGGCGGATAGTGGAATCGGCCGAGCCGTTGCCCAGCTTTTTGCTCGCGAAGGGGCGGACGTATGCATCGTCTATCTCAACGAACATTCCGATGCGCAAGAAACCAAGCGTGACGTTGAAAAATATGGGCGCCATGCATTGGTAATCGCCGGAGATGTTGGCGAGGAGGCATTTTGCAAACAGGCGATTCAAAAAACAATAACGGAATTCGGAAGGCTCGATATTCTTGTAAATAACGCGGCGGAGCAGCACCGTCAAAAAAATGTCGAAGATATTACGGAGGAGCAGCTCCTTCGAACGTTTCGAACAAATATTTTTGCCATGTTTTATCTTGTGAAAGCGGCCGTGAAGCACTTGAAACAGGGCAGTAGCATCATTAATACCACGAGCGTAACGGCGTATCGCGGAAGCCCCTCGCTTGTCGATTATGCCTCGACGAAAGGAGCTATCGTTAGCTTTACGCGAGCACTCTCGGAAAACTTAGTCGAACGTGGGATCCGGGTCAATGCGGTTGCGCCGGGGCCGATCTGGACGCCGCTTATTCCTTCCACAACGCCGCCGGAGGAGGTGAAAACATTTGGCGCGGACGTGCCAATGAAGCGCGCCGGCCAGCCGGAAGAAGTCGCGCCGTGCTATCTTTTTTTTGCATCGGACGAATCGTCGTATATCTCCGGCCAGGTGCTGCATGTTAATGGCGGCGAGATCGTAAACGGGTAACAACTTATGGATTCCCGCGAATGCGGGAATCCAGATTTGAAATTCTTTTATGAATTACCATCTCATTATAAAACAACAGTCATGAAACAACACGAATTGGAAGGCATGAAGATCGCGATCATCGCGACCGATAATTTCGAAGAATCGGAAATGGCCGAGCCACGAAAAGCGCTCGATAATGCCGGCGCGGAAACGCTACTCATTGCGCCCAAAAAGGACCAAGTTCGAGCATTCCAGCACGATAAACCGGGTAAGACTTACGAAGTCGATCTTGCGCTCGAAGATGCTGACCCGAATGATTTCGATGCCGTGATGCTCCCCGGCGGCGCACTGAACGCCGATAAGCTCCGGACGGAAAAGAAGGCGCTCGATTTCGTTAAACAAATGGACCGCGATGGCAAACCAATCGCTTTTATTTGCCATGCACCGTGGGTTATTATCTCAGCCGGCCTCGCGACAAACCGGCATTTCACCGGCTATCATACGATCAAGGATGATATTTTAAATGCTGGAGGAAATTATGAAGATGTGGAAGTAATACGCGACCGCAATTGGGTCTCCTCCCGGCAGCCATCGGACATTCCGGCGTTCAATCGCGAGATGCTGGCGCTTTTTGCCGAGCATGTGCCGGCGCATGCATAAAACAAAAAGCCCCGGCAAAATTGCCGGGGCTTTTGTGGAGATGAGGGGAGTCGAACCCCTGTCCGAAAAACGCCACCGAAGGGTACTACGCGCATAGTTCCCTGATTTATTAGCGTGCCATCGGACCATAGCAGGAAACGACCGATCCAAAAGCACCGCCCTTCCTGAATGCACGATCGCTCGTGCTACTGCCGGCACGCGAAAGGCGCTCGAAGCCGGAAGAGACTGGACCGGATGATCGCTCATCCACGGCACCTCTATAACAGATCCGTCCCGTCTAAAGACCTGCAGAGATGGGCGCCCTCCCACCGATTCGGCGAGATAGCAGCATCGACTTTAAGTTACCTTAAAGGAGCTTAGGCAGCCATTGCGTAGCTATAAGAGTTCGCAATTAGGTTTTGCCGCAAGTTTGAGTCAGGATTAGAATGATACGCATCGTCGCCGATGCTTCTCATCCTAATCCACGAGCGTTTGCGGCCCCACTCGGCGCGCACCAAGCACGAAACATCGTCGCCAATGCGTCATACTTTACAACGACTGAGCATTCCCCGTCGAAGCCAATGCATCCCCATTTCGCAATTTATGAAGTATGAAGCATAAAATATCAAATTCGTGCCTCAAAAATCAGGAATTGCTTATCCACGTTAAACGAAATATCGCCCGCACTGTTCCTTAGAGCAAACTCATTTAACGATACTCGCCTGAAACGAAGATTCGACATATTTTTTCTCACTGCTGGGGCTGGGCTTCTTGCGCTGTTTATCACGCGCTATCGAATGCCTTTTCGGCTCGACGATGTCGTGCTAATGCTCTGGTCGAAGACCCATTCGGCGCTTGACGCGTTCGATCCCGTACGAGGTCAGATTATCAACAGTTTCCGCCCAGCATTTGCGCTGACGGCGTATTTCCTCACGCGGTTCGCCGGCTGGAATCATCCGTTCTGGTGGCACCTCACGCTCGATCTCTCGCTGTTTACCGGCATTGCCTTTACCGGCCTAACCGCCCGCTATCTTACCGGCCGTTGGTATGCGCTTCAAATTTCGGTCGCGCTTTATTTCGCCGCATTCCTGCCAATCCTAAATATTTTCTTTTGGTACAGCGATCTTACCTTCGGCTTGGAATTGGCGTTCACGGCGGCTGCCTGGTATTTCGGGCTTCGGGGCCTCCAGGAAGCCCGGATTCAGTTTTGGCTGATTGCGATGGCGCTTGCAATTATCGCTGTGCTCTCGAAAGAACCGGCGTCGGTGCTCGTGCATGTCGTATTCATTGGCTCGTTTTTGCTCGACCGGCATCGCATTGTTGCGAAGTGGAAGGCTCGGACGACTTCTCAGCGATACATTGCCATTGCGAGTTATGTAATTCTCTTTACCCTCTCAGCGTGGCTTGCTATTGTTTCGCCAACCCGTTCCAATCGCTTTTTTGCATTGGCTACGCCGGATCTCGCTTTTCTCATTCGGGACCGAATCGAATATTATAGTGCAATTTATCTCAGCATCCCTGCGCGGCTGCTTCTCTTTTCTCCACTTGTTTACCTATCTCTTCGGGGATTTTTTCAGGGGAAGATGGCCTTGCCGAATTTCATTCGGCTTTCCTTCATCACGGTTATTTCGGTAGTTCTCGCGCTCCTGCTTTTTCAGAATGTTCTTATCGCGCTCCCGCTGGTAACCTTTATTTTCCTGGTGCTCTATGTGATGGGTGTCACCGAAGGCGAGCACGTTAAGCGGTTGCTTCCGTTCCTGGCTTGCCTTCTTTTGGCTTTCGGCGCGCTTTTTCTAACAATCCAGCTTGTCAAGACGCAGCTTACCGAAGCCGCGCTTCTCACGGTGGTTCTTTCCGCATGGGCGTGGTCGGTTTGGAGTATTGACGTCCAGGAAGCTCTTGTACCCTATAAATCCCTTCCGGCATTCCGGCGCGGTGCGACAGCTGCCGGAGTTCTGGTTGCACTCGTGCTCGCGGCGGGGATCTGGCCACGACTTGCTCGCGAAGAGCGATTGCTCCGCGAGGTGCGAGATGTTCGGCAAAATGCTAACGATGCTATGCAGTGGGCCGCGCTGCATCTTCCTCGCGGTTCGCTGCTCGCCGTGACCCAATACAGCCTCTATGGCATCGATGGCGCCGGCGCGCTTACGCCAATGCCGGACGAAGTCAAGCTTGCGGATCAATATACGTTCGATGGCGGCTTCGCCTTCGATGCGCTTATCGTGCTGGGCCGGCCCGATTTCCGTCGAACTTATCTTTCCGATTCCGAGCTGCTTCCCCGAGTTCTCGATGCCATGCGTAGCCAGCCGAACTCCTATGTATTTCTGCAATCTCAATTGGATATCGATCATTTTCATGGAAAAAATAAACACACTCCATGGCTTTCGAATCGCGATACGATGGCCGCTCAGTTCTCGCGCGGGCCATACCCGTGCGAAATTTGGGAATTGAGACCATAATACTTCGGACTGCCGCTCGAAACTTTATGTCGGAACTAACGTCCCCAATCCATCGCTGATATAAAACTCTCCAACTTATGCTTCAACGCTCTCTCGTCGCGCTCCTTCTTTTTCCGGCTTCCGTCATTCTCGCCGTCGGACACCCCAATCCATCCGCAGCGCCTCTGAAAACGCACCTTCCGAAAGTAGGCACGATGATCGTGAACACCTATTATGTGACCGACTCCTCCGGCGCAATTGTGCCAAAATCCAAAGTCGATCCGAAAATGGATGACGATACGCTCCATGTCGTGCTTTCCGGGGTAGCGCTATTCGGCCGTTCGAACTGTATCGAACTCGTCGCGGCCGCCCACAGCGATACCAGCCTGATTTCCTATGCAAAGAATGGTGATCTTTACATGAGGACGGTCGGAAGAGACTCCGACTGGTCTCGCCTTCCCTTTGGTATGCCACGCGGTAAAATTATTCGCAAGCAGCTTCCGAACGACACGGGGAATGTCTTCCTCAAGGAATATAATATGCCACATAGTCGGACGTGGCAAGTCTTGGGCAACGATACCGTATCCTCCAGCGGAAAAATTTATCATTGCGTTAAACTTCAGATCGTAGATATTCGCGAGTGGCAAGGCCGCATTTGGAAGCAGGGGATGCTCTATTGGTATGCGCCTGAAATCGGCTACATTGCCCGTATGAATTTCGGATGGGATGGCCCCTATTTCCTGAATCAGCAATTGAAAGTCTTACAAAATAACGAGTAAAAAAGTGGATGGGTAAAGAGTAGGATACTCTTTACCCATCCACATAAGTTTACTCCGTTTAGATGCCCATTATGCAAACATCTCGGCCACCACTGCGTTGCCGGTCGAACCACTGACCAGATCGGTCACGGTGGTCAACAGACTCGAAATCCCATCGCTTGAGTCACTCGAAGCCGACAAGCTACGATTAGACAAGCTCACGTTCGACGATTGTGCCGAAACATCCCGAAACAGCGCCGGAGTAATAGAAGCTGTTTCATTCATATCATTCGAAGGCATCGCCGCCGAAGGCATCGTTGCAGCAACGGCCGTTGCATCAGGATTCGTACCCAGGACCTTCATTGAAATATGCGTCGTACCGGCATTGGCATAGCCAAGTCGCTGAGCGGCCGCATAAGAAAGATCCATGACGCGGTTCGCGACATACGGTCCACGATCCGTTACCTGCACCACGACCGATTTGCCGTTCTGCTGGTTCGTGACCTGGACCCACGTTCCGAGCGGAAGCGAACGATGCGCTGCCGTCATTGCGTACATATTGTACGTTGTGCCCATTGCCGTTTTCCGGCCATGGAACATCCCGCCATACCACGAGGCAAGCCCGGAGGTCGCCTTATTCATCGCTTCGATAAAAGCCGGACGCGAGGCCCGCATCGAATTGTAGATATTAAGTAATCGAAATTGCCCCGTGCTCTTAACTTTGCGCACTTTTCCGAGTGCAAAGTTAACAGTCGAGCCGAGCGTCACTAACGAGCCCATCGCGAACAAGGCAATTGCGACTATTTTCCGAAGGCTCATACCCGCATGCTTTTTCATTGCGACGGTGCTTTTCAAAGCGCGGTCGCTAATATTCGAAGCAATCGAGGAGAGGCCATTCACTGGTTGGTAAGTTATGGTTGTAGTCATGCGCTCTACTACGATGGAAAAGCACTCAACAGTTTCGTTATACTTTGCTCATAAGAAAAGCATTTTCACGAAAATCTTGCGCACACACGTTTATGCTTCATTAACGGTGCCTCAAATCAACCAATTTCGCACTTTTTATATGTTGAAACAATATCTGCAAAGCCAGGCAAACCCAAGTTCCGGAAAACCGAGAAATTTTCAGAATTAATGCTCGATGGAAATACTTCGAGAAACGGTGTAGCCGTTTTCTGAGAGCCTCAGAAAATAAACGCCCGACGGAAAACTCGATACATCCAACGGTAGGGCCGTCCTGCGGACGCCCGGCATCGTGAGCACACAATTTCCCAGCGCATCGAAAAGCTGGACATCGATCCCCGGCACCACATACCCAGCACCCGATATCCGGACTTCGATCTCGCTTGCCGCCGGATTCGGAACGACGCTCTCGATCGTAAACGGCGGCGCGTGCTCCATTGCCGCCACAATCGTAGAATCCTCGCAGCCGGTGAAATCGATCTCGACGGAGTCGGGCTGCTGAAGGGAAAGCGTGGTTGCGGCGCAGGGTGTCGTCTGCGGAAAAAAGCTTTGCGCGCTATCGAGATAGATGAAAGTCGCGTAGGTCGCGCTTCCCGCCCGACTCTCACTCGGAGTGAGATACGTATGGAACTCCGCGTGCAATAGCGGACTCGGCAGCGACTCTGCCGAATCCGAGCGAAGCGTGAGCGTTAACGTTTCGATGTCATTCCCGCGAACGCGGGAATCCAGGCTCGACGAATCCGCCACCCACCACCCGGCGGGAACCGTAAGCGAAGAAAGGCTCACGGCATTCGGATCGTAGCGAAGCGTTAGCTCCACCGAATCCGTAGCCGCTAACGTTCCCGTGCCGGGAACGAAGCTGACGCCGATGGAATCGCCGGGATTCACAACGGTATCTCCAACCTCCTGGACTGAAAATATGTAATTATTCGTATCGGACATGCCTCGTTTTAAGGTACTTAGGTCTAACTGCCAGAGGTTCCCATTCGTGTCGCCCGCAAACAAGTAATGACTAAAGACGCAAAAACGTGTGTCCCAAGTGTTGCCAGGACCGCAAATATTTATCCAGGTGTTGCCCGAGTCAGTAGACTCGTGCATTGAAGGAAATTGGTCATAATCGGCATGCGATTGAACATACAAATTTCCCGCGGTATCCCCTCTTATACATCCTGTGAGGAGACCGGAGAAATCATAAATATCTTTCCAAGAGATTCCCGTATCATCGCTTCTATAAATTGCTCTAATATCACCATTAGCGTCATGTGCGGCAAAAAAATGCCCAGTCATACTTTGAGCAAAAGGCTGCCAGCATTCAGCTGTCAGACCCAAATTGGACCATGATAGGCCCCCATTCCGGGTCACTAAACCGGGTGAAATGTCCGGAGTGCCACTCGTGATGATTCCAATTGAATCAGTTAAAAAAGAGAAGCCATTATAATCAGCATCGGCATTGGCAATATTCCAGTTCCAATGCGCGCCCTCGTCTGAAGAAACCATCAAAGACGTGCTAGCGCTATACCAGTTTCCATCAAGCAAAAGCTTAGTTGCAGGGTTATAATAAATCGATTGAGAGGCAACAATAAAAAAGTTGCTGGACCAAGAGGATCCGCCGTCCGTCGTTTTGAATATTGAATTGCTTGACATCCAGCCAGTCAGGCTATCTTTGAATGTGAAATCGTTAGGGATCATTGGTTGATTTATGCCAAGAGATATAGTAGACTCAACCCATGATTGACCGGTATCGAGTGTTTTCCAAACGGAAGATGTGTATCCGCGGTTACGGTCCGTTAGACCCAAGAAACCCACACCCCATTTATTAAATGTAACCACTTCCACTATATTAGGGCGGCCGAAATCGAATACTTTTTTCCATTGCGCACTACAATCGTCAGTAAGCGTGCAGAGGGGTAATAAAAGTCCAAGCCCGCAGAGCAAAACTCTGCGGGCTTGGATAAAAATGAACTCTCTCTCAACGTGTGACAAAGTAATTAACGATGACAGACTTTAAGGTAGAAGGCAAGCGGGGTTTGCTGGCAACTGCCAGTCCCAACTTGATAAGTACGAACTATGAATGATCGAGCGAATGTCGCACCATATAAGGGTACTAAAATGCCTATGGATGAAGCGGTCGCGTATCCACATGTTGTGGTGGCCGCAAGTGGTGTGGTAGGTGTGGCCGGCGCTGGAGACCTTCGAGTGCTTGTGTCAGGATTAGAAGTCGTTCCGCCGGAGGCGAGTATTACGCTGTCGGGAATGGGTTTACTGACATCCACATATTGAGGAGTCATAAGCGGCGGCGGGGATGCCGGTTGACTGGTAATGTCGGACGTTAAATCATTTACGATAGTAACCGTGATGGACGCCCTTGTTACGTCAGGAGTTGCTCCACCATGCGGATCGGCAGGAGCGAGAGTTACCAAATAGGTTCCAGGCGGTGCGCCGTTCGGTACGAGGGAGATGACCTGCGAAACACCGAAGCTCGACATCTCGCCCCCTGCGGCATCGAATTCACCCCACGCATATACCGGACTTTCCACGTAAGTGGCGCCCTGAAGGACGACTGCGCCTGTGCCCATAGATGAACCATTCGTATGATACACGATCGAATGCCCATTATACGAAACCTCGAAGGCATTGTTGGTCACCCAATTGGTGCCACTCCAATATGGAGAGCCGATTTCCAAGACGCGATCATCGTTTGGTGCAAATCCTGTCCAATAGATCAGATGTGCGTGGCCGGCATCAATATTTCCAGCACCTATCACGGTCTGAGCCTCTGCCGAAGTGGTAAGATTTATACCTCCGGGAATATTAGAAAATCGGTAAGACGCAATATTGTTCCATCCACCTGCAATGGTAGCACCTGAGCCATCCGATGTCCCGGATGGCATTGTTTTGTTACCGAGTCCTCCACCTATGAATGTGTAAGGCGCTGAAGATATATTCGATGCTCCACCCGCTATGGTGGCATCGTCTGCTGGATTTACAACGGCTCCTCCTCGTAAGACACCATTAAGACCAATAGGGGTTCCACCGACGACTGTGCCACCTCCAATATGATTGTTTTGTCCTCCGGCAATCACACAGAAGCTCCCGAATTGGTTGGGAGCATTTAAGAGCCCGCCAATGGAATTGGATTTACCGCCGCCAATAAACCCCATTTGGATGCTAATGGCATTATCATCATCGGCGTTTGGGTTTGAGCTTGAGATCAGATTATTCTGACCACCTGCTATGGCCCCCCAATAGGGTCCACAGAGAAGGTTGCCCTGTCCACCGGCGATGGTACCGGCAGCCCCTGGACCCGTTCTCCCCACACCAACATTGTCCGTCACAATGCTATTAGAAATTCCGCCGCCAATAACGTGACCGTCGTTTCCCTCATTGACATTAACACCCTGGACAGTTACATTGGTAATGGTATTGCCCTCACCTCCGCTAATGGTTGAAGCATCATCAGGCGCAACAATTGAATTAGGGTCAGAAGTAATACCGGCTGAACCTCCTCCTCCCGCAATAATGGACCCAATGTTCCCACTGGAGTTAACTATTGTGTTCCCTAATCCTCCAATTATATTAGGAATCGAGGTGGCTCCGCCAGTTGAGATAAGCTGAAGCGCTATGGTGTTATTGGTTTTTTGCACAAACGTCGTGGTGTTTGTGGTTCCAATAAAATTCCCAACCGTAGCCGCGTTCCCTGTTAAGTTCCAAGTGCTGACTGATGACGAACCCGTGCCCCCGTTCGCTACTGGCAGGACGCCGACCACTTCCGAGGCAAGGTTAACTAGACCCCATGATGGTCCGGCACCGCCGCCATCCCCATGGAGTACTTTATTGGTTGCACCGGTAACTCCCGCCACAGCAATCGTACCATTCCAATATGCTACGATATTGCCTGCTAAAGGCGTTGCACTTTTATCGGGTCCGTTGCTTTGGGCCGATCTGCTTAGATAAAGGCTGTTTGTCGTTTCGTCCCATGATACATTAATACCATCTCCATTCGCGATGTTCAGATTACTTCCGATCCCAGTGACCGGTGTCCCATTCACACTGATGGAGGCAATGTAATTCAGGTCCATCTTATCCGAAGTGACGGAACCGTGCGCAAGCTTCGCCGAAGTTACCGAGCTGTCCGACAAGTTAGTGGATTCGACGGCGCCAGTCGCGAGTTTTTGCGAAGTAACCATGCCATCAGAGAGCTTGGTCGTGGTCACTGCGCCGTCCGCTAGCTTCGCCGTCGTGATCGCATTATCGACCACATTCAGCGCATACGCCGAAGCGGTGACTTGCGAGAGCGGCCTTAGTTCCGGGCCATTATCAACAGCAACGCCCAGCCAAATTGGCCGGTCCATTGCCGAGGGCTGCGGCAGCGGGTTTTCCGCAGTGCCGAGCGTGCAATTGAATACGCCGGTCGAATCGACCTGGGTGTTCATTACGGTTTGCCAGAGTTTGGTGTTACCATTAGCATCGCCATATAGCGTTACCGTTAGTAGCCGAGATCCGGTGGCAAACGTTCCGACCACCCCCCGGCCCCCTCCTTGAAAAGGAGGGGGAGTTAATGTGAGGACGCCTTGATAGGAAAGGGTCCGAGGTGCGGTTTGCGCGTGCACCGCAGTGGGTGCACCCCACGCGAAATACGACAGCGCGAATGCCGCTGCCGCGAGGGTTTTGTATGTATTTCATTGCACCTGCTATTCATCCCGGAGAGTTACAAGGAGGTTTATGCCTCCATCATCTCCGCCACGATCTTCACGGGCGGGGTGCCATAGGAGAGGAGAGCGTTGTGGAACTCATAGAGAGAAAAATCTTCGTTTGCGCGCTCCAAGCGGGTGCGGAGTTCTTTGATTTGAAATTTGCCGAGCGTGTAAAAAAGGTAGCCGGGGTCGAAGACTCCACGCTCCGCCTCGCGCCGCGCCGCCACGGGACGCAGCAGCGCCTTCTCCTCGAAGAGTTGCTGCGCCTCGGAGAGCGTCATTGTGCCCGAATGCAATTCGATCGACACAAGATACCGCGCGACCCGTATTAGTGCTTCCTGTATGTACGCCAATCGGATGCGGGCATCGCCCTCGCCCCATCCTGCTTCGAGCATCATTTCCTCCGTGTAATGCGCCCAGCCTTCCAAGAACGCATAGGACCAGAAACACTTGCCCACTTTGCTCTTCACATCGTGAAGGTGCAGGAAATGGACATAGTGTCCCGGATAGGCTTCGTGAATCGAAACGATCTCGAGCACCGAGCGATTCAGGCCGCGCAAAAAATCCTTGCGCTTGGCCTCGTCCCAACCGGGTTCCGGCAAGGTGATGTAATAAAATGCTTCGGTCGCGACGTGTTCGAATGCTCCGGGACTAAACATCGCTGCGAAGGCCCATCGCATGTGGGGAGGTGTCTCGCGGACGGTGCATCGCACTTCGGATGGAATAGCGATCAGCCCTTCGCGGATGACAAACGCGCGAATCCGTTCGAGCATACTACCGGTCTCGCGGAGGATATTTTGTTCGCTGAAATGCTCGCTCTCGATGAACGTATGGAATGCTTCCCTCGGGCTAAGGTGAGGGTCGAGTTCCTCGCATACTTTGAAGAGTTCGAGCGTGAGGCGGTCCAATTCCTGGCGTCCTTTATCGAGCAGGGTTTCAAGAGAATCTTCCACGAGTTCGGAAGAGTGAATGAAACGTTCGAGAAGCACGGGTCCGAGCCGGAAGGAATCGTACATCGCGTGCGGCAGAACGACGGTCCGAACGGCTTCGAGAAAACTCGAAATAGCAAGCTTCGCGCTTTGAATGGCTTCTTTCAGATCGGCAATCAACGGTCCATCCTCAATCGCTCCGAAGGTCCGATCCGGCAGTCCCTCGAGATATTCCAGGCGTCCTTCGAGGGCTTGCATTCCCGTTTCGACGATCGTTCGGTCAAGATTAGCACTCAGATTTTGCCGTGCCACAGCCAGGACGCGAGGATAGGAACGTAAGCGAAGTAAAACGGAGCGCATTCGCTCGGTGATCGGCGCAAAATCGCGATCGGTCAAATGGGTCAGTTCGAGTTGATCGTTATAAATCATCGGATTCCATTCGAACTCGCGAAGTTCGGTCAATCGGAATATTTCGTCACGCAGCTTCCATTCAAGGGCGCGGCATTCGAAGCGGGTGAGATCGTCGGCAGCCCTGGGCGTTTCGCGCTTGCCTTGAAAATCGTGTTCGTAGGTATCGAGCGCGTTTCGAAGATCGTTCAGATATTGCTCCCGGCGCGGCGCGCTGTAATCCTCGATGCGGTCATCATATTCGTGCAATCCGAGCGAGGAGGCCATCGTCGGATAATAATCGAGATAGATCGAAAGCACATGCTCTCGAAACTCGCCGAAGCTAAAAAATTTGCGTGATTTATACATGGAAAAAAGAAATAACCAATCTACCGCATGTCGATTTCCGAAGAGTCGCCGGCATTGATGTGTCGAAACGGACCCTCGATCAGCGCATTATTTCCAATGATGCTGGCTTCGAGAAGGACTCCTTCGACGCGCGCCTCGTCCCCAATAATGCTATCGCGAATAATCGCATTTCGCACGCGGGTTCCGGCGCCGATGGTGGCGTAAGGCCCGAGTATCGCATCCTCCACGTCGGCGGCATCGGCAATAAAAACCGGTTCGTGAAGGATTGTACGCGGCAGCACTCGGCTTTGTGAATGTTTATCGAGCAATGCCCGGTTCGTGCTGAGAAGCGTCTCGGGTTTTCCGCAATCGTACCATCCCTGAAGTGGGAAGATCGCAAATTGCTCGCCGCGCTCGATCATCATTTGGAGCGCGTCTGTAAGCTGATACTCGTTCTTGGTGCGCCGATCGTTCGCGACTAATTCATCGAGGCACGTTCGCAACAGCGAGGGATTTTTAAAATAATAGGGGCCCGCAATCATAAGATTGCTTTTCGGATGTTCCGGCTTCTCGACCAACTTTGTGGCAAATCCGTTTTGAGATTCGACAACGCCAAATCGCCGCGGGTCTTCGACTTCATAGACTCCAATTGCGCTCGTCTTTCCTTGAAAGACGGATTGCAAATCGGTTTCGAAAATGGTATCGCCCAATGCAATGAGGAATGGGGAACCGTCGGCCGGAATATCCTCCCGCGCGGTCCAGATGGCATGGCCCAATCCCATCGGTTCAGATTGTTCGACGAAATTCAGAGGAATCGAGGCATAGCGGCCGCTTACGAATTTCCGCACAGCGTCACCCAAATAGCCGGTGACGATCGTTGCGCTCGTCATCCCATCACGGATGAGACCATCCATAATATGCGCGAGAATCGGCTTGCCGGCCACATTCAATAGTACCTTCGGAAGGCTATACGTGTGAGGCCGAAGCCGTGTGCCAAAACCTGCTACGGGAATAATTGCGTGCATGAGTTATCGAGCGGTAGCCGCAAGCGTTCGCCTGCGCGCGAGACCATTTTACAAAGATACGAAATCTTAGGAACGCCGGGCGGCAATTGGGCATGATTGGTGTTCCATGAACTATGATGAAATTCCGTTTGGGGCTATTTGCGCTTCCTTTCATTACAGCAACCGCAACGATACTGCTGGCCGGCTGCTCTTCCACCACAAATACGACGGCCTCCCAGTCGGTCTATGAAATTGCGTGGCTTCCGGACGAGTCCGGTATGCTTGCGTACATTGACAAAGTGAGTATCTCCTCGCTCGATGGGTCCGCGATCGAAGGCCAGAACCTTTATCATGTCAGTTCGGATGGTACGATTGGGAACTCGATCAATCCGGCCGATGCCAATCCAAATCAGTATGGTTATCCACCCGTAATCTCGGTTTCGCCTGACGGCCGTACCGCGATCACGGGCTTCGGGACGGATATTTATCGCGTGGACCTCTCGGGCGGCAACGTCACCGATATTATTCAGAATGCGAATCTGCTTGGCGTTTCGCCGGACATGAAATTCGCTGCTACTACGGTAAGTTCGGCCAATAACACGGCGAAATTATTGGCGCTCTATGATCTTTCCACGAGTCCCATTCGGTTGCACCTGCCAAAGCAAACGGTTGCGGGTGCGGCGAGCAACCGGATACTCTGGATCGACGGCTCGCACTTTGCCATTACTATTTTCGATTCGGTGGGGTCAGACCCAAATCCGTATAATCACGTGACGATTTTCGATACAAATGGAGGTATCACCCATGTTATCCCGAATGCTCAGGTGTCGCTGCATGCAAGCGCCTACGCCTCGAAATCGGGAGACCTTTTTGTTTTGAACCATGCTTTAGGGATCGATCGGATACATCTGGCGACCGATAGCCTCACGCACATCATTACGAACGATTCGGTGGAGAGTATGGATGTTTCAAGCGATGGATCGCTGTTAGTCTATTCATCGGGGGCTTCAACACAGTCCTATTCGGCCTTTGCGGTCAACGTGGGAAACGGGCACACACAGAACATTGGCTCGAGCGTTATCACGCCGATCCTCTCACCGAATGCGGACCGTGTTGCTTTCATCCACCAGCTCTCCGGCAATAGCTCGGATATTCAGGTCGTCACCGCGACGCTGCCACAGTGAGCATGGGCTTCAGAAGAACAGGCTCAACTTTTATCGGCTTTATCCATGCAGCAATGGTGCGTCCCGGCGGCGGAGGCCTTCATGCAACCACTTTTAGCGGCTTTCGAGGAAGTGGGTTTGGTACACTTTCCGTCCTTCATGCAGGAAGCATCGGTGCAGGTTTTGGCCTTCATGCAGGTTGCGGAAGCACACGCCGCCGAAGCCTTACCTTTGTGATGCCTGGCCGAAGTTTTGCCGCCGTCGCATGCATTTGCAGAAGTGGCACTCAGGAAAAAACCGATCGTAAGTAGAAGCGCGAGTTTACGCATAATATTATTTGGTTAGTGTTCAAAAGCAACAGGCTTGTCATTAAATCCGTTCATCGGTTATAAGTCAACCATTTTCTCATAATTCATTCACTATGAAATTAGCAATGATTGGTCTCGGGCGTATGGGCGCGAACATGGCGCAGCGTCTTGTGCGTGGCGGCCATGAAGCGGTCGGCTACGATCCAGGCCCCGACGCTCTCACACGCGCCCAGAGAGAGGGTCTTTCAACCTTCGACTCCGTGGCGTCCCTCGTAGCCGCGTTGCCAACGCCAAAAATCCTCTGGATGATGGTCCCCGCTGGAACGCCGGTCGATGAGACGATCGAAAAACTCACTCCATTGCTTTCCAAAGGTGATATTCTTATAGATGGCGGAAATTCCTATTACAAGGATACCCTCCGCCGCGCCGAATTACTAAAGACTAAAGGCATCGCCTATGTCGATTGTGGCACGAGTGGCGGCGTGTGGGGGCTAAAAGAAGGCTACAGCATGATGATCGGCGGCGATGAAAAAATTGTCGAGACGCTGAGCCCCATTTTTGAAACACTGGCTCCTGCGAAGGATATGGGATGGGGACGAGTCGGGCCGGCTGGCTCCGGGCATTTCGTGAAGATGGTTCACAATGGGATCGAATACGGAATGATGCAATCGTATGCCGAAGGTTTTTCAATTTTAAAGCACAAGAAAGATTTTACGCTCGACGTGCACCAGGTTGCAGAAATCTGGCGCTATGGAAGCGTTGTCCGTTCCTGGCTGCTCGATCTTGCGGCCGACGCGCTGGCAAAGAATCCAAACCTTGATGGCATTGCGCCCATCGTTGTCGATTCGGGTGAGGGACGCTGGACGGTCTTCGAGGCGATCGATAACGATGTCCCGGCGCCCGTTATTACGCTTTCGCTCATGGAGCGGATTCGCTCGCGCGAAAAAGAATCGTTTGGCGATAAATTGCTTTCCGCGCTGCGCAACGAGTTTGGCGGACACGCCATAACAAAAGAATAATTATCGAATGGCTTCCAAAAACGTATCGTCCACGACGCTCGAACCGTGCATTATCGCTATCTTTGGCGCAACCGGCGATCTCGCGCACAGAAAATTGCTGCCCGCACTGTATGAAATGTCGATCGAGGGGCAGTTGCCGGAGCAATCCATCATTCTCGGTATCGGTCGAAACAAAGGGAAGACCGATGCCGCATTTCGTGACGAGGTCCATCTTGCAATCCAGCAATCGTTAGGAAGCGATTTCGAGAAAATTGCGGAGTGGTGTAGTGCAAAAATCTTCTATCAGGCAATTGGCAAAGGAACGCGCGAAGATTTTAAGAAAATTCGCGCCAGAATTCTCAATCTCGAAAAAAAGCATAAATTAAGCGGCAACCGGATTTTCCATCTTGCCATACCGCCGCAATCGTTTGGACCGACTATTAAATCGCTCGGAGTCGTAGGATTGAATACCTCGGATGGCTGGACGCGGCTCATTATCGAAAAGCCGTTCGGACGCGATCTCAAGACAGCGGAGGAATTGAATAGGCTCATTTATCAATACTTTACGGAAGAGCAGATTTATCGTATCGATCATTACCTGGGCAAAGAGACCGTTCAGAATTTGTTGGCATTCCGGTTCGGGAACTCATTGTTCGAATCGGTCTGGAACCGCGAGAAGATCGAGAAGGTCGAAATAATCGTGTCCGAAGAGCTGGGTGTCGAAGAGCGCGCCGATTATTACGAAAAAAGCGGCGCGCTTCGGGATATGGTACAAAACCATCTTACGCAGCTTCTCGCACTCACCGCAATGGAAATTCCGCTCGCGTTCGAAGCAAAGGACTTGCGTTTCGAAAAGGTAAAAGTTTTGCGTTCCATCGCGCCCATCAAAGCCGAGGATGTAGTGTTGGGACAATATACCGAGGGCGAACTCGCTGGGAACGGCGTGCGCGGATACCGCCAGGAAGATGGCGTCCGCAGCGATTCGAAAACTCCAACCTTCGTTGCTCTGCGAATGCATATCGAGAACTGGCGATGGCACGGCGTGCCGTTTCACCTTACGACCGGCAAGCGAATGAAAGAGCGGAAATCGGAGATCGTCGTGACATTTCGTTGTCCGCCGGTCGCGCTATTCAAATCTACGGAAGCTGCAGGCATTAACCCGAATGTGCTCGTGATCGCCATCCAGCCGAACGAAGGGTTTCGCATGTCCTTCCAAGTAAAGAAGCCGGGATCGGAGATGGAAGTACAATCCGAATGGATGCATTTTTCCTATTCCGAAGCCTTTGGCCCGATCCCCGAGGCGTATCATACGCTTTTGCTCGATGTGATGCAGGGCGATCAAACGCTCTTCGTCTCAGCGGACGAAACGCTCGCCTCGTGGAAGCTCTATACACCAGTGCTCAATGCCCACCGCGCGGTCCATTCCTATCCGGCGGGATCGCGGGGACCGAAAGAAGCGGAAAAACTGGAATAAAAAAAATTTACTGACGAAGGTCTTATCGAGCGTTCACGTGTGAATATTCTAAAATCTTCGAGTCCTCGCTCAGAAGTAAATAATTATGAACTCGCGCAGTCGCGACGATCATTCGATCGGCGGGGTCATCGTGGAAGGTGCCGGGTAGTTCGTAAGCATCCCGCGCAATATCGGTGGTGAGTGGGAGGATCGCGATCCCAAAACCCGAAGTTGCAATATCGAACCATTCGCGGAGAGGATATCGCGGTTCGATTCTGCCCTTCGAGACCAGCATGGAAACCTCCCAAAGGGATACGGCACTGATTGAAATAGAATCTGGATTTTCTTGAAGTATTTCCACATGATCCCTGTCAAGCTTCGGGTTATGCTCAACAGCCCAGACCCAAATGTGCGTGTCAAGAAGGATTAATCTTCTTCTTCCGTTGGCCATACCGGGTCGAAGGGGCGTATATACTTGGATACTTTACCGGCGAGCGGTGTATTAAATATTGGCGCGGTCAGAGTAATACCGTGTAAAGTTTTTGCCTTAGCACGCCGCGCTGGCTTCTTCTTTATTTTTGGCAAGCGAGGTTTTGCTTCGGCATGTCGATTTCGCAGCTTCATTTCAAACTTAACTTTTGACAGTGAATTCTGGTTCGGAGGAGCCATAAAAGCCCTAACTTCATATTCGTTTGGCGGCTCCTGAACCCCGCGCTCGATTTTACCGTTTGGCACACGCTAAATTCTAACATCACTTATGAAAAAGCAAGAATTATTTTCAAAAACGGTCGAGCATATCGACATCAAGCGATTTAACGCGATGCCCATTCTCGATGCGATGGGACACATGGCCTTTCAGGGACGCAATCTCAACCGTGCTGCCGAGATTTATGCGCGTATGATCGAGGACGAAGACTGCGCGATCATCCTCTGCCTCGCCGGCTCGCTCATTAGCGCAGGGCTGAAGCAGGTCATTATCGATCTTATCGAAAATCGAATGGTGGATGCGATTGTTTCGACGGGGGCGAATATCGTCGATCAGGATTTTTTCGAAGCCTTAGGATTTCGGCATTATCAAGGCTCGCCCATGCTGGATGACAATACGTTGCGCGATCTCGCCATTGACCGCATCTACGATACGCTCATTGACGAGGACGAACTTCGCGTTTGCGATCATACAATCGGAGAGATAGCCGATTCGCTCGATCCGCGGCCCTATTCCTCGCGCGAGTTCATCGCTGAGATGGGTCGCTATCTCAATGAGCGGCATCAGGGCGCAAATTCCATTGTACTTTCGGCATTCCGAAACGATGTGCCGATTTTCGTACCGGCGTTCAGCGATTGCAGCGCAGGATTCGGTTTGGTGATGCACCAAACCGCCCATCCCGACTCACATGTATCGCTCGATTCGGCAAAAGATTTCCTGGAACTTACGCAGCTTAAACTTGCGAGCAAAGAAACGGGACTGCTAATGATCGGCGGTGGCGTGCCGAAGAATTTTGCGCAGGATATCGTCGTTGCTGCCGAACTCCTCGGCCAGGAGGCGCCGATGCATAAATACGCGATTCAAATCACGGTCGCCGACGAGCGCGATGGGGCACTCTCGGGCTCGACCCTGCGCGAGGCATCGTCCTGGGGCAAAGTTTCGACCACGTTCGAGCAAATGGTTTATTGCGAGGCAACGATTGCGCTGCCGCTGCTGGCAAGCTATGCCTACCACAAAGGCGGGTGGAAATCGCGCGGGGCGAGAAAGCTGGCGCAAAATTATGCGAGGGAATTGGTATAGCAAATGTCAAAAAACGTCATTGCGAGGAGTCCGCGAAGCGGGCGACGAAGCAATCTGTTGTATTCGAACCGCGAGGGAACCTTCACGGATTGCTTCGTCCAATGAATCTCCCTCGGTCGATTCGTTTTTCTCGCAATAATATAAATATAGCATGATTATCCTCACCGGCGGTGCCGGATTTATCGGCAGCGTGCTCTTGCGAAGGCTCAATGAAGCTGGGTATCGCGACGTGCTCGTCGTCGATCGGGCGGCGATGAAAGATTCGCCCAATTTGCGTGGAAAGGGGTATGCCTTCGAAGAGAGAGATTCCTTTTTTTATTCCCTTAAATCATTTAAGCCATCGGATATCGAAGCGATTCTTCACATTGGCGCTATCACTTCGACGACCGAGACCGATAAGTCCCTCCTCACGAAATACAATTTCGAATACAGCAAGCAACTTGCCGAGTGGGCCTTCGAGCATGATACACGTTTTATTTATGCTTCGAGCGCCGCGACGTATGGCGATGGGTCGAATGGCTTTAGCGATGCCGATGACGTTACGCGAACGCTCAAACCTCTCAATCTCTACGGCCAATCGAAACAGGATTTCGACGTGTGGCTCCTGGATAACAGCTATCGGGATCGCGCCTGCGGATTCAAATTCTTCAACGTCTTCGGGCCGAATGAATATCATAAAGGCGATATGGCGAGCCTTGTGTTCAAAGCCTATCACCAGATTAAGGAAACCGGCGCGCTTCGTTTGTTCAAATCGGCCGATCCGCGCTATAAAGATGGCGAATTCAAGCGCGATTTTATTTATGTGATGGATGCCGTGAATGCATGGATGTGGGCGCTCGAACATCCGAACATTAATGGCATCTTCAATCTCGGCACGGGGAAAGCGCGCTCCTGGAATGACCTTGCGAATGCGATGTTCGATGCAATGACTAAGCCGCGCAATATTATTTATATCGACATGCCCGAAAATGTGCGCCTGCAATATCAGTATTTTACGGAAGCGGATATGTCGAAATTGCGCGCTTCGGGATACACGAAGCCCTTTCAAAAATTGGAGGATTCCGTCCAGGATTACGCGCGGAATTACCTGATGAAATCCGATCAATACTATTAAGACCATGTTCGTAAGGTCTTTTCGGTCTTTCGAGTCGCTTAGCTCCGGGGTGGCCAAAGAAATTTTGCGATTAGCCAAAGAAGCAATTGCCGAACAAGGCCGCTTCACCATCGTGCTCTCCGGCGGCAACACGCCGCGAACTCTCTATGAAACCCTCGCACGAGATTATGCAACGATAATTGACTGGCAGCATGTCCACATTTTTTGGGGAGATGAGCGCTATGTTCCTCACGACGATCCGAACAGCAATTTTCGAATGGCGAAAGAATCGTTACTCGACAAAATCACTATTCCTAAAAAAAACATCCACGCCATTCCGATCCTGTCAAATCCGACCGATTCGTCGGATACTTACTCGAAAGACCTTCAATCATTTTTTAAAGAAGATGTTCCTGCCTTCGATCTTATTCTTCTTGGCTTGGGTGGCGATGGCCACACCGCCTCGTTATTCCCTGGGATGGCAGCAGAGGAGATGAAGAGCGGTCTTGTGATCGTTACCCATTCGCCGGCGCCGCCGCCCATTCGCATTTCTCTTACCTTGCAGGTGATAAATAATGCGCGAAATGTTTTTTTTCTTGTTTCTGGCCAAGAAAAAAAAGAAATTCTGAAAACGGTGTTAGCAGAGCAGCGGAATCCAACTACGAGTTATCCCGCCGCGCGCGTTCATCCGCAAGGAAGCCTCGTTTGGTTTGTGGATGAAGCGTGTAGCCGTGACGTTCCGGTCACGGAGTAATGATTTTCTGTCCGCGTCGCGAGCGTGACCTAACGGTCACGCCTGCCAATCATTGCAATAAAATTTTACGAATTAAGAATTAAGAGTGATCGGTTCGTGGTTCTTCCTTCGTAATTTGTTATTCGTCATTCGTAATTAATACCGTGGCCGAGTTTGTCCATCTCCATAATCATACCTATTACTCGCTCTTAGACGGCGCGTGCAGCGTCACGGCCCTGGTCGAGGCGGCGAAAAAGAACGGCATGAAATCCGTTGCGCTAACGGATCATGGCGTTCTTTTTGGCGCATTCGAATTTTATAAGACGGCCAAGGCCAATGGCATCAAGCCAATTATTGGCTGCGAGGTCTATTTCGTAAATGATGGTCTTGCCACGGAACGCGAGCGATTTCAGGACGCGGAAGGGAAGAATAAGGCCTATAATCACCTTATCCTTCTCGCAAAGAACGAGACGGGCTATCAAAACCTGATGAAGCTCGTTACGCGTGGACATACGGAGGGCTTTTACTACAAGCCTCGCATCGACTTTTCGATGCTCGAAGAGCATCATGAAGGTCTCGTTGCCTTGACGGCTTGCGCTGGCGGCATTATTAGTCCCCATCTTATTTCCGGCGACTATGACAAGGCTAAACGCATTGCAACGAAATTCAAAACGCTGTTCGAGGACGATTTTTATATTGAAATACAGGACCACGGCCTTGCCTATGAAGTAAAAGTCCGTGAATCCGCTCCGAAACTGGCAAAGGAGCTGAACATAAAGCTGGTAGCGACGAACGATTGCCATTATATCGAACAGCGGCACGCCGTCGCGCACAATGTGCTGCTCCACATTCGAGACGCCAATAGCAAAGAGCCGCCGAATGTCAATGTATTAAAATACGGGACCGATCAAAATTATTTTCGAAGTGGAAAGGAGATGCACAAGCTCTTTTCTGAATGGCCGGAGTCGATCGAATCTACGCTCGAAATCGAAGAAAAATGTAATATTACCCTCTCGAAAGATTTCAAAATGCCAGCGTTTCCGATTCCTCCGGAGAGCGGCATTACAACGCCCGATGGGTATCTGGAACATCTGACGAAGAAAGGCCTCGCGCACCGCTTTCCCGCACTCACACGCGAGGTCGAGGAGCGTGCCGAGTTCGAATTGTCTGTCATCAACAAGATGGGCTATGCCGGGTATTTCCTCATTGTGCAGGATTTTATAAATGCTGCGCGCGAGAGAGGAGTGAGCGTTGGTCCGGGCCGCGGTTCCGTTGCCGGCTCGATGGTCGCGTATGCGTTGGGCATTACGAATGTCGATCCGATCAAATACAATCTGCTCTTCGAGCGGTTTTTGAATCCCGAGCGCGTTTCGATGCCCGATATTGACATCGACTTTTCGGACGACAAGCGCGAAAAGGTGATCGAATATGTCCGCGATAAATATGGCCGCAATTCGGTCGCGCAGATCATCACGTTCTCGACGCTTTCTGCGCGCGCGGTACTGAAGGATGTTGGCCGCGTGCTTGGGGTGCCACTTGCGACCATCAATGAGTTGACGAAGAACATCCCGGTCATCATGGGCCGCGTTACGCCATTGAACGAGGCGATAGAACTGCCCGAAGTGAAGGCCATTCTTTCGAAAGGCGATCCGCTCGTCGGGAAGTTAATCGAATATTCGCTCATACTCGAAGGCTTCGCGCGCTCGGCTTCGAAGCACGCGGCCGGAGTCGTCATTGCGCCGGGCGATATTTCGAATTACGTCCCCCTGTATAAAACGCCTTCGCTCGACGATGCCGTTACACAGTTCAATATGAAGGACGTGGAGGAAAGCGGTCTCCTCAAAATGGACTTTCTGGGCCTGCGCACGCTCTCGATCATTGACACGGCCCTCGCCCTGATCGAGCAAAATCACGGCGTAAAAATCGACATCGATGCGATTCCGCTCGACGATCCGAAGACGTACGAACTTTTTGGGCGCGGCGATACGATTGCGGTGTTTCAGTTCGATTCGCCCCCGATGCAGAATTATATGCGCGCGCTTAAGCCGGAAAACATGGAAGATCTCTCATCCATGAACGCGCTTTACCGGCCGGGCCCCATGGAATATATTCCGGAATTTATCGACCGTAAACATGGCCGGCGAAAAGTAGAATACCTTCATCCGAAGCTCGAACCGATTTTAGCAGAGACCTATGGCGTCATCGTCGTGCAGGAACAGGTGATGCGTATCGCCCGCGATCTGGCCGGATTCTCGCTCGCCAAAGCGGACGAGATGCGCCGCGCGATGGGAAAAAAGGATATTCATAAAATGGAAGCGATGAAGGAGAGCTTCCTTAGTGGTTGCATGGCTAATGAGATTCCCGCGAAAATTGCGACGGAAATTTACGACCGGCTGGCGAAATTCGCTTCGTATGGGTTCAACAAATCCCATAGCCTTGCTTATTCACTGATTAGTTACCAGACAGCCTACCTCAAGGCGCATTACACTGCGGAATTCCTCGCCGCGAATATGACGCACGAGATGAACGATACCGATTATATCGTACAGCTTATCGACGAAGCGAAAAAATATAACATACGAACGCTTGCGCCGGACGTGAACTTGAGCGGCATTCATTTCAATGCGACGCCGGAGGGAATTCGCTTTGGCTTGGCGGGGATCAAGAGTGTCGGCGAAAAAGCGGTGGCGGAAATCGTAACAGACCGGGCGAAAAACGGACGCTTCGACACTATCTTCAACTTTACCTCGCGGCTCGATACGCGTCTCGTAAATAAACGGGCCATTGAAGCCCTTGTGGAGGCGGGCGCGTTCGACTCGTGTAATGAAGATAAGCGAGTTACTCCCGCATTCCGCTCCGACCTTTTTGTCAATATTGAATTAGCGTTGCAGTATGGACAGCGGGTGCGCGATGAAGCAAACAGCCCGCAGGATTCGCTCTTCGGCGATGCGGAAACGCCGCACGTTCTTGCTCCGCCGCCCATTGTCGATGCTCAAACGCGCTGGACGGAGCTTGAAATGCTCTCCCATGAAAAGAAATCGATCGGCTATTATGTGAGCGGTCATCCACTGGAGCCGTACCGGATCGACGTGACGAGCTTCGTTACTCACAAGGCCATCGACTTGAAGGATACGAAGCATGGCGAAGCCATATTGGTGGGCGGCGTGATCGTTGGCATCAATCGCAAGCTCGACAAAAACGGAAATGCGTTTGCGATTGTAAAACTCGAAGATTTTACAGGCAAAATTGAATGTGTATTTTGGAGCGATGCCTACCGTCAGCATCAACAGTTTGTCATCGATGAAAAGCCGCTCTTCATTCGCGGGAAAGTTCGCAAAAACGGGCCGGATGAAGCGCCGACCGTTATTGTCGAGGAAGCATTCGAAATTCCCGGTATGCGAAAGCGTATGACGCGAGGCATTCTTGTGCGGCTTTTTGAGAGCGAGGCTGGCCCGGCCGTGGAGCAGGTCGAGCGCCTTTGCAACCGGTTTCGGGGCACTTGTACCACCTTCGTTTCTGTTGAAACCGCCGCCGGGATTAGCCGTAAATACCGGTTACCGGAGAAGTATCAGGTCGAGCCAAGCGACGATTTGGTGCGAGAATTCGGAAAAGTATTTGGGACGAACCGATTGTTATTCACGCGGTAATCATGACCGTGAGGTCAGAAAACCACGAAACGAATTTTTAAGGAGACGATATGACCGAAACTATGACGGGACCGTTGCATCTCACGGATGCATCGTTCGAAAAAGATATTCTCAAGAGCGATAAACCCGCTCTTGTCGATTTTACCGCGACCTGGTGCGGCCCCTGCCGTATGATCGCGCCCATAATCGAAGAACTCGCCAACGAGTATCAGGGCAAGGCGACATTCGGCAAGCTCGATGTCGACGAGAACCCGGAGACTTCCATGAACTTTGGCATCCGCTCGATCCCGACGCTCCTGATTTTCAAGGGCGGCCAGGTCGTCGATCAGATTATCGGCGCCGTCGGTAAGGATCGCATTTTGGCGAAGCTCAAGCCGCACATGGCAGCCTAAGTTAAAATTTTCATAGCACGAGGCATTCGGCTGCCGGAGTTGGTGGCCGAATGCTTTCGTTTCTAGCACAGCCCGGATAGGAACTTCTATCCGGGCTGACTGCTTTTGAACAAATGCCAACGCTTTACTTGTATTTTGGAATCAGAGTGTATTTTTACGCGAACGAACACGCTCCAATTCATGTGCATGGAGAGTATCAAAGCACGGAAAGCAAAGCGGAAATCTTCGTCAAAGACGGTAACGTTGAGGAGATTCGATACTCGAATGTAGCAGATAAGCGGCCATTATCTTCAACTAAGATGCAAGATTTCAAGGCACTCATCGAGCACGAAGTTCTGAATATCATAAATGCCTGGGAAGGCATGTTCTTGAAAGGGATGACTCCCAAAGTTAAGAAGATCACAAGAAGACTAAAATGAGAATTATTGATTTGACCGGACCGAGCAATGGCCCATACGTTTCGGTTGTGAATGCCAAGTACTTGGACGGGTACCGTCTTCAGCTCACATTCAATGATAAGAGCACACGAGTCGTCGATTTTTGGAATTTCCTTAGAGACGCACCGCAACCGTGGATTACGAAGTATCGCGACCTCGATAAATTCAGGAAATTCAAAATCGTGAATGGTAACGTTAATTGGAACGATTATGAATTGATCTTCCCTATTCACGACCTTCTCGAAGGTACGATTGAATATATTCCTCCGAAGCTCGATGACTTTTTTCCAAAAGCCGTGAATGGAAAAAGTGGTCACAGAAAAACAGAGCAAGTCGCCGTTCCCGTCCCAACCCTTCGTCGACTCAAAGCGCGAGCGAAGAAAGAGGACGTGCCACTCGAATTGCTGATGCAGCGTTATCTGGAAGAGGGAATGAAGCGCGAACGCACGCGCGGGAAGCGGGATTAATTATTCCGCCTCGACCTGCGTGTAATCGAGTTCGACCGGCGTTTTGCGGCCGAAGATGGAGACTTCGACTTTGAGCTTTTGCTTGTCCTCGTTAATCTCGCGAATTTGCGCGCCGAAGCCGGAGAAGGGTCCGTCGATTACTTTCACCGGCTGGCCCATGTGGTAGCGGACTTCCGGCGATTCGAGCCCACGCTTTTCCTCCACCTTGCCAAGAATGCGGCGCATCTCGTCCGGTTGCAGGGCGGTAGGCTGCGTTTTCGTCGGGCCGACAAAACTGATAACGCCGGGCACGGAAAGAATCAGATCGATGAGTTTTTTATCGAGCGCGGCTTCGATGAGAATATAGCCGGGCAGGAAGCTTTTCGTTTTGGTTCGCTTTTTTCCTTCGCGGACCTCATAGACTTTCTCATTCGGAATGACGACTTCGGGGACGCGGCCCGTGAGGTCACGACGTTTCATCTCGTCTTCAATGTACGCTTTGACTTTCGCCTCGGAACCGGTGTAGGTTCGAAGCGCATACCATTTTAAAGTGATCGCCTGTGTTTCCGCCATCATTAAAACATTCTGAAAAGTCCGCGTACGATGGTCTCGAACAGTTTATCGACGCCGAACGTGAAGATTGAGAGAAGCAGGCATAGAACGAGCGTGATGACCGTCGCGTCCTGAAGTTCCGCGCGTTTGGGCCAACTCACCTTGCGCATCTCGCGTGCAACATCGGTGAAGAACGTAAAGGATTTTGCCTTGAGCCCCTGCTTTTCGCCGGGCTGAATGACTGCTGTTGTTTCCGCCATGGTATAGCCGCGACCTTTAGGCCACGGTGTAAAAAATGTAAATTCGAATTTCAGCGTGACCCAAAGGGTCCTGCCTACGGAAGAGCACGACAGGAGGGAGTCGAACCCCCAACCTGCGGTTTTGGAGACCGCTGCTCTGCCAATTGAGCTACTGTCGTATATGTAGCCGTGACCTTCCGGTCACGGTGGCGAAGCGATCTCACCGTGACCGGAAGGTCACGGCTACGAATTACTTCGTCTCTTTATGCAGCGTCCGCTTATTATCGCGCGGGCAGAATTTCGTGTATTCGACACGGCCCGATTGCTTCCGCTTGTTTTTCGTCGTCGAGTAATTCCGCATTTTGCAGACGGTACACTCGAGGGTGATGATGTCTCTCATAAAAATCTCCTATGCTTCGTTCGCCACGCGCTCGGCCGCAGGTTGCGGCGGCGGTACGGACTCGATGTTATTCAAAAAAATCGCCGATAAAAACTTGAAGCGCCCGCAGTTCGGGCAAATATAAACGGTCACCGGTAGCGCGCGCGTGAAATTAAATGCGAGGCCATTGGGCGACGGGTCCAGACCCGGCAGCGCGAAGAGATCCGGATTGACCTCCATCTGCGTCCCGCAATCTCCGCACAGCTTTGGTGGCGTCACAATAGTCCTGCGTATTAGTTCTCCGTGCTAAGTTATTTCGCTCCGCTCTACCAAGCAAAGAGCACTCAGCATCCATTTTGAGCGGGAGACGGGACTCGAACCCGCGACCAACAGCTTGGAAGGCTGTGACTCTACCAACTGAGTTACTCCCGCGTGTATCCACCGGTCGGGCTGGAAGCACCGACCGACGCGGCCCCCTAAACTGCGAAATCCCGAAAAAAAAGCCGGGGAAATGAAGAATCCTCTCGGACTCCGCATCGTCGCCGATGCTAATTCCCTCAGCGGCGAGATAGACAAAAAGCGCTTGCCTTCGGTTCCGGTGGATAAACCGGCGCATACGGCTGCTATTTCGCCCATAGCTCCCGGTTGCTATAATTTCTTAAGATGCTACGCTTCTTCTCGAAAGAATATGTTTTAGCGGTTATTTATTCAATTACAAAATTCTTCGTGGTCTCCCCATCGCGGGTTATGATTCGCAAGAAGTAAGACCCTGCTGGAATTTGGGCGAGTTCCATCTCCGCTCGCAGCGTGCCAAGGGGGTCGGTAAATCGCTGCTCGCGGCGGAACGTCCGTCCGAGAGCGTCATTGATTTCGAGCGTAACCATGCCGGCCGGCATTCCTTCGAGATCGAGGTTCAGCACGCCGCTCGCAGGATTTGGGTAAAGTCCAAAGTGCTCTATCCTGGGAGCGGTCGCGCCAACTGCAAGTTGAGAATTCACAATCGAAAAATCATACTGGACACCCTTACCAAAATCGGGATTGAAGGTATGCAATACCTTTCCGGTCCTCGAAGTTTGCCGCAATGAAAGGGATCCTGCTCCTTGAGCAGGATTCGCCCAATAGTTCAGCCCGTCTTCACCATCGTCGTGGAAGACGAGCGTATAGCATCCGACCGGCAGCATCAGCGAATCGTAATACGTGGTTGTTGCATCGAAGCCCGCATTTGAGAAAACAGTATTGCCGGCATTATCCAAAACTTCATAATAATTATCTTGCGGATCGTTATTCGTGCGCAGGTTTACTACGACGATCCCCGTATAGGCCGGCGGCTGCGTGAACGCGGAGGAGTAATGATTATCCGGGTCGTATTGGTCCGTGCCGCCATTGGGCTGCGAAAGATCGACATGAAATTGTCCACTCGGTGCGGAGGTCCAAAAGCTGAGCGAATCGATGGGCAGCAGGACCGAGGTGGTATCGAGAAAAGCAAGATGACCCGTCCACGTATAAGTCAGATGCTTTCCGTTATCGACATAATACTCGAATTGAAGCGACGTGAGCGGTTGGGAACCGTTATTGCGAATCAGGATAATCGGCGCATCGCACGCAGGACTGATGCGGCCATACGCGATTTTGCTCGAAGGACGTAAGATGTCCACGATGCCGGCGTTGAGCGTGAAATTTGGCGGCCCGTAACTTACGAGCTGGCTGCTGGGATCGTATCGCGAATCGCCAACGCCGCCTTCAACGTTATAATCAATGATGGCTGAGTCGCCCGGTGTGACGGTTCCCGTGATTTCGTATTCTGCCAAATCGGTTGCCATTCCGGGGCACCATCCCGCCCGATTGAGCGTCCACGTTCCGCCTTGAGGGTAGAGTGGATCGAGCGAACAAATTTTATAGACAAATCTCCGGTAATTTGTTTTGTTGACGAAAATGTCGTGCCATTGAGGAGTAAATTCTCCATTGAGTCCATTGGGGGAGCCTCCATGCCCCGTAATGTAGGAACGAAGTTTATATCCTTTCGCCTGCGGATGGAGATAGACGCCGAGAGCCGGATAGCGCAAGTCGGATTGAATGGTCTGGTAACTCTCTTCGGTCATTGGCCAGAGTTGCTGCATGTCGAGCACGTTGCGCGGCGGGGTTCCCTTGATAAAGAGGAATCGAAGATCGAACTCCTCCTGCCCGGAGCCGCGCTCCATCGTCAGCCGCTTCCAGCCTTTCATAATCGGAAGATAATCGGTGACATCGAATTCCCACATCTTCCCGGTCTTGCCGAGATCGAGCCCGATGCCATACGGCGTGACGAACGACATTAGCTCGAATTTCTGCGGCGCGCGCGTCCAGAAATAAAGATTCGTTGGACGAATGGTATCCTGCGCAACCACATTGACCGAATCTACTTTTTTTCCGCTCTCATCGAACGTGTAGGATTTCGTCGCGAGATAATCGCCGTAAATCGTATCGAGTGCTCGAACGCTGTCATTCTGATGAAAGGTAGAATTGTGGCCGATGGCGTAATTTATTACGATATGTGCGTGATCGGGGATGGTATCGTAGGTGTAGCGATCGGTGATCTGCGGTTTTTGTGTAGTATCGGAAAGTTGCAGGATCGTAATTTGGGGCCGAGCTTTAGTGCCAGTATAGAAATTATTCGGAAGATCTTTTCCGAGGATGGTATGCCAAACGGGAACTCCTTGAATGGTCGAAGGAGGAAATATGTAAAAAGGGCTGGTAGAATTTGTGAGGGTCGATCCGGTTCCCTCATTACATTTGAAATACGTGACCGGACGAATCCCGTTCAATGACTCAAGGCTAACTCCGCTATCGCTTCTCATAATCATACCAATTGCAGTAGAATCGAGCGCTCGGTTATACATCGCAAATTGCCGAACATCTCCGTACCATCCGATTCCCGAACTGGCAGCTCCTCCGAGAAGCATTTCCGCGGCATGAATGGGCCGGCGCATTCCGGTATCGCTAAGCCAGAGCGAGCCATTGAGATAGATGGACATTTTCCCACTTATCGCATCCTTGGTAAATGCCCAGTGATTCCATTGGCCGGCCGCCTGGTGTTTGGTGGCTGCTTTCTGAATGCGATCGAAATTACCAAGTGAATCGCCGCCGCAATCCCAATAAACATTGGCATCGCTCCAGGGGAGATGGATGTTGATCTCGCGATTATTCGTCGCGCCGAGTCCTTCGCAAAAAACGGAATTAGAACCGGGAAGATAACTCGTATCTCCATAGGCCCAAAAGGCAATCGTAATTGCGTTCGAGATCGAATCGAGAGCCTCTTTGGGGATCGGGACGAACTCCGAACCGGCAAAACTGAGTGCCGGCTCGGACGAAGACCAGGAGGATAACGAAGAAGAATCGGAGCTTACCAGTGTCAGGGCCGTTCCCGCCATTCTGGAATAACTAAGTTCCACAAGAACGTCCGCTGCAGTATCCGTGCTAAAGGACTTGTAAAAGAGAAGTGTATCGGAATTTCGCGACAGGAATGTCGAGGCATGATAGACTTCGATGAAACTCGTATCGGTATTGACCGGCGGCGGATTGGAGATATTATACGTTCCCACTTTCACCTTATGCATTCTCACACGCAAATCGTATAGCGTGTCCGAGCCGGAGCTTACTCCCAAAATCAAACCTTGAATGGCTGTGGTCTTTTTTACATCCCTCCAAACCGGATCTTTCGCCCGTAGCAGGAACACGATCCGTTCATAAGGATGGGTGAGCGAATATACAGAGCCCGACGTGTCGTTTGGGGTAGTTCCGGTGAGTATAGTCCCAGCAGGATATTTCACAATCTTCTCATCGCGCCTCGTAACGGACGAGGTCGCTTTGGTAGTATACGGAAAATTGGTGTTTGCCGGATAATTCGAAATCGCAGCGGAAGGCGTGGCATTTTTCAGTGAATCGGTTCGCGTCGAATCCCAGAGATACGTCTCACAATTATAATCCCACTGGCCGCAGCCTTGCTCGGTCTGCGTGCCGTTCGAGACGAGCGCGTGATGGCAGCGCATGCTGTACTGCATAATAACTTTTTCGAACGTCCCCGTATCGGGAAACTGGTAGACCCCCGCGCGGCCGAGGGAATCATACGTCAACGTTTGTACGACGAGCGTATCGCGCGGGGGAGTCTGCGCATGCACGCTTTGGACAAAAAGAAAAAGGAGGGGAAAAAGCAAAAGGCGATAGTTCATGGATGGATTGGAATGATTTTTCAACTCATTAAAAACAGTATTTGACATGGAAAAGTGACCGTGTAGCCGTGACCTTCAGGTCTCGGTGGCGAAGCAGACCCTGTTGACAATTACACCGTGACCTGAAGGTTACCCCTACGAATGTCGTATTTTTGAACTGAATGATAGTAAGCCGAATCTGGGACTCCACAAAATATTACGCAAAAGGCCTCTATAATTACACCGACGAGGACCACTGCTTCCTGCTTGCGGCGGGCATTGCGTTCAATATGCTCTATTGCGTTATCCCACTCTCGCTCGTTGTTTTTTATTTTTTTTCCGCTACGCTGACGAGCGCCCGCGCTATCGGATACGTCGTCACCTATATCACCGAATCGTTTCCGGTGCCGGTCTACGAAGAGGATGTTCGGAACTGGCTGACGGCGGAGCTTACCAAAGTGGGGCATGGCAGCGCGATCGCCGGCATCATCGGCGGTGTAACGCTTTTTTGGCTTGCCAGTATTTTGTTTTCCACGCTGCGCACGTCTCTGAATGCCGTGCTCAATATGGTCACGAAAAAGAGCATGATCATCCAAAAGTTGCTCGATTTCGTTCTCATGATTGTCGTTTTGGTGTTGCTGCTTGCATCGACGCTTCTTTCTCCGATCGTCGCGCTCGTGCAGCATATTGGCACCGAGCTGTTGCCAGGCTGGCTCGCCGGAATTGCAGGGACGACGATTTCGCGCATCGTATCGCTCGCTATCTCCATCGTTCTCTATGGGATTCTCTTTCGAATGCTCCCGCACGAGCGTCTCTCGCGCAAAGTGATTCTCATTTCGGCGTCGACCACCGTCGTGCTCACGGAGGCGATGCGATTTCTGTTCGTCTACTACATGACGAATATCAGTTCCATCGGGACGCTCTATGGCACCTACGCATTCCTCGTCGGCATTTCGCTTTGGGTCTATTACGCGAGCCTGGCATTCCTGATCGGCGCGGAGGTCGGATGGCTATATAAAGAACGAAATGAACTGACTGGGGCAAAAACACTAACACCGTTTGAAGCAGCGCGGATCAAGCATCCGGGAGAAGCCGCGCTCGAACCGGAAAAACTCGAAGCCTACGAGCAGGCAAAACACAATCCCACCAAGCCCGCCGGAGAAACAAAGCCACCGGCTCCGCAGGAGTAATGTGACAATATCGGGCCATCGTAAGTAGCGGGTGACGACGCAAACGAGGGCCTGATACGCTGGACAGAATGCACGCGGTATCCGGATTTATCGCTGCGGAGATCGATGTTTATGGAGTTGCTGTTCGGGATATGGAGATGGAAAAGGGATAATTATTGTGACGCATAAAAGACCTTCCGGGCTTGCACTTGGAGCACTACTGCTATTATTATTAGGATGCGGCCATACGCATCACACCGGCAAACACGTCCGCTGGGACGTGAAGACGCTGCAGGATTTTGACACAGCGTGGCTAACGGAGGGTGGCTTATATCCGGCTGAAAAGTCTACCATTGCGGAAATGAATGAATTGATTGCGCCCGATGGATTGCATAAAAATTCTCCTCGAGAAGCGAAGGAAGAAATCCTCGTCGTAGTTGGAGGCTACATTGATAAGCCAGTTAAGCCGGAAGCCGACGGTGATATGCACATCCTTTTGAAAGATGACAATAGGGGAGCTTCCATTACTGCGGAAGTACCGAATCCCGATGCTCCGGATGTCAGGGATTCAAGATTCGCTGCATACTTCCGGGCTGTGCGTAGATGGATAGCCGACAGCCTGCAACCACCACCAAGTCCCAACAACCCCTATCACGTCGTAATCACGGGTGTAAGATTTTTCGATGATGCGCACGCCAAAACAGAAGTGCATCCGGTTCTTGGAATCAGAATGGCGAAACGCCAATAGTAGAATCAACTGATTTCTCTCTGGGCCGCTCCACTTTCAAACGCGCTCAAATCGAGGATGTGGGCGGTGAGCAGGGGAAATTATTATGATCGAGCGAATTAGCTCCGTTAGGAGCGCCATATTTGTAGCCCCCGGCGTCAGCCGGGGGTTAAAAGAAACCAATAAATTCAAAGCTCCGTAGGAGCGGCATATTCCTATGGCGAACACCTATACACAAATCTATATCCATCTTATCTTCGCGGTCAAACATCGCGCGAGTCTCATTCCCCGCGAGCATAAAGCGGAACTTCAAAAATATATCACGGGCGTCATCACGAATCAAAAGTGCAAGCTCATCGCGATCGAAAACGAACCCGATCACATTCATATCTTAATCGGTCTGCGTCCCGACACATCGCTCTCCGATCTCGTTCGCGACATCAAAGCAAATTTCTCGCGATGGATCAACGAGCAAGAGTGGATGAAGTTCGAGTTTCGTTGGCAGGAAGGATATGGTGCATTCTCTTATTCGCGTTCGCAGTTAAGCGAGGTGATCGAATACATCCGCAATCAAGAGGAACATCACAAGAAGCGAACGTTCCTGGAGGAATACATTGCACTCCTCAAAGCGTTTGAAGTTGAGTACGATCCGAAATACACTTTCAACCCCTGGAATAATATGGCGCCCCTACGCGAATCAAGCTCCGTTAGGAGCGAAATATTTGTAGCCCCGTGCGTGAGCTCGGGGTCAGGGAAGCGTTTTGCGATTAGTAGCTCCGTAGGAGCGACACATCGCGCGTCGAATAATATGTCGCTCCTACGGAGCTATGTGTTCTCTTTCCTTCCCCAACCCCCGGCTCACGCCGGGGGCTACAAATATTCCGCTCCTACGGAGCTGGATGCGGAACGGCTGATGTCGGGCACGGAGCGGCCGCGGTATCCGGATTTATCGCTGGGACGCTCCACATTCAAACGCGCTCAAATCGAGGATGTGAGCGGGGAGCAGTCAAGCTGAGGGCAGTCGTGCCTCTTGAGCAGCGGCGCGGCGGTCCGCCGCGGCGGGCGTCCTCTGGGCCGCATCCTCTCTCCAGAGCCAGCCCATGGTCTGATCCGGGAATTTTATTCCCCTCCCGCCCCAGCGGGAGGGGTTAGGGGAGGGTGTGTCTATACTTCCCACTTGTAACCAACCACACACCCTCCCCCGGCCCCTCCCGCAAGCGGGAGGGGAGTTCGTTTTTTTATTCCCCTCCCGCCCCTGCGGGAGGGGTTAGGGGAGGGTGTGTCTATACTTCCCACTTGTAATCAACCACAACACCCTCCCCCGGCCCCTCCCGCACGCGGGAGGGGAGTTCGTTTTTTATTCCCCTCCCGCAAGCGGGAGGGGAGTTCGTTTTTTTTCCCCTCCCGCTTGCGGGAGGGTTAGGGGAGGGTGTGTCTTTACTTCGCGCTTGTAATCAAGCACACACCCTCCCCCGGCCCCTCCCGCACGCGGGAGGGGAGTTCGTTTTTTATTCCCCTCCCGCAAGCGGGAGGGGAGTTCGTTTTTTTTCCCCTCCCGCTGGTGCGGGAGGGGAGTTCGTTTTTTTATTCCCCTCCCGCGCCTGCGGGAGGGGTTAGGGGAGGGTGTGTTTTTACTTCGCGCTTGTAATCAACCACACACCCTCCCCCCGCCCCTCCCGCACGCGGGAGGGAGTTCGTTTTTTATCCCCCTCCCGACCAGCGGACCGCCGCCGGAAAGAAATTGCCGAAGCGATCCTGGACGTGCGGCACAGCCGGCACCTCTCCGCTATGGTCTTCTCGCACGAAATGCGGATGCTCGTTCCTTACACGGCGGGTCGTGGTGCGATGGGCCTGCTGGCCTCGTTCTCGAAGTCCGTATGGCACCTGATGGAGGAGTGGGAGCGGACGTCGTGGGTCAATAAATTATTCCACGAACTCGAAAAGCAAAGTGAGCACTTAATGAAAAATTAATGGATGAATTGCGAATTTAAGGAATAGAATAGTTTTCTGATGAATATGAAAAGAACAACCACACAAAATGTCAGAACAAGCATTAACTTGAAAGCTGTTTTGGCCCTATTATTGCTAAAATTTATTCAATTTACCCCTGGGACGGCATAACATTGGCATTAACAAAAAGTGAAATGCTCATTCCGACTTTCACGAACGGGACAAATATGCCCGTGTCCTATCCTACGGCGGCACATCAGGAAACCTCCGGCGAAGAAGCACGGATATCGGCGAACTATTTTGTTAAACCGACCAATGGTGTGCCAAATGGGAACGGCTCCAATAGTTATCAATCCAATGGCACTTCCCATACCGGGATTGCATCCAATGGAGTCGCTCGAATGAAGTTTCAAAATCCGTACGGCGCTTGTAACTTTATCGTGACCTGGGACGGCGAGAACGTTAACGACGTGCTCGACGCGATCCGATTTGCGCGCGAATCGGGAGATCGTTTTATTCAGGATAAGCTGATCGAATATATCCTGAATATTCCCTTACGCCATCCTCGGCCGCTGGATATCCCGGCTTTTGTCGGCCGCCCGGTGTGGGCGGTAGACGCGCATGGCCGCGCGCTTGTCGGGATGCCCGGCGCTGAAAGCATCGTAGATGTGGAATGGTTACGGCGGCAAGTGAATCATCCGAAATAAGTACATCATCCCACTTTGGGTAACCGCCAATGCACGATAGAACCGCTTCTTGTCGTAAGGCTGTTCTTAGGCTATGGCCCACAGACGTTTCGAGGATCTTGGCATCGGCACAAAGGCAGCCGAGTCGCGAGTTCGCTTGCTCAATCGCGACGGCAGCTTCAATGTACGCCGCAAAGGTCTTCCGTTCTTTGCCTGGTTCAGTGGGTATCATTATCTGATTTCGATTCCCTGGTGGCAATTCAATCTGCTGATTCTTCTGGCCTATGTTGCGATCAACGCTGTTTTTGGAGCAGTGTATCTCGCGATTGGAATGAATGGGTTTTCGGGAATCGATGGCCATTCGATCTCGGAGCAATATCTGCAGGCTATTTTCTTCAGCACGCAGACGTTTACCACCGTCGGCTTCGGACGCATCGCGCCGGTGGGGGATGCGGCTAATATTGCCTCCGCACTCGAATCGCTCGCGGGATTGCTTTCGTTTGCATTCGCAACGGGTCTTGTGTACGGACGATTTTCGCGGCCCGTTGCCAAAATCATTTTTAGTAGCAACGGAGTGATTGCTCCGTATGAGAATATTACCGGCTTCATGTTCCGGGTGGCGAATCAGCGGAAAAACCAACTAATCGACGTGGAAGCGGAGGTGACGTTAAGTCGCTTGGAAGTCTCCGGCGATGGAAGCCGCAGGCGAAAATTTTACCCGCTGGATCTGGAACGTCGAACGGTAACGTTTTTTCATCTTAGCTGGACGGTGGTTCATCCGATCGACGAGCACAGCCCGCTCTTTCGTGTTTCCAAAGAACAATTAGATGCGTCGGACGCGGAATTCCTAATACTGCTGCGAGCCTTTGACGACACGTTCTCGCAAACAGTTCATACCCGCACTTCGTACAAATCGAAAGAAGTGATCTTCGGTCAAAAGTTCAAGGGCATTATCCAAGTGGGCAAAGACGGGATGACGGAGATCGAACTCGATAAAATCCATGACTATGAAGGGGTAGCTTAGCCCGTTCGCTTTCGAATTTTTTTATAATTGACCGGACGCTTTTCGGTGAAGGCGCTAATACCTTCGGTCACTTCGGGCGAAAGATTGTGAATGGAAAGCCAATCGCGCGCCTGACCAATGGTCATGTGCCAGGAAAAATCTTTCCAGAAGTTTACTTGCTGCTTCGTGTAGCGGAGGCACTCGGGAAGTTTATTATAGAGCTTCTCGCAAAGCCGCGCAACGGCACGGTCCAAGTCTTCTTTCGGTACCACTTCATTGACCAAACCCCATTCCAAAGCTTTCTGGGCCGGAATATCCTCGCAGAGGAAAAGAATTTCTCGCGCGCGGCGTTCGCCAACAATGAGTGGCAGCCACTGCGTAGCGCCGGCGGCCGCTACGCTCCCGCGCGCCGCGCCAACTTGCTTGAGAATGATATGATCCGCCGCAATCGCAAGGTCGCAGGAGATATTTACCTCATTGCCACCGCCGACGACCATCCCGTTTAAGCGCGCGATCGTCGGCTTGCCGATATTACGCAAACGTTCGTGCATCTCGATAAAAACGCGCATCCATTTATAATAATCGTCCGGGTTGCCGAGAAAAAATTCTTCTTGCTCGTTTAAATCTGCGCCGGTGGAAAAGGCTACATCGCCCGCTCCAGTAATGACGAGGACCGCAATGTCGTCATCCCATCCGGCGTCCTCGATGGCGATCATCATTTCGCGCAGTGTCGTGAGGTTCAGGCAATTCAGCACTTCCGGCCGATTGATCGTGAGCGTGGCGACATACTCATTTTTCTCATAAAGAATATGAGAAAAATTGAGCGTCCGCTTTTCGGTGTACGGATTCAACTCCTGCGATGATTTCTTTGCCATAATTTATAAAGAGATTTCTTCCGTGCGTCCAACGATCATCGAAACCAGCGGACCGGCGAAACCCATCAGGTCCTTCGCAGCCGCGCGACTGTTCGGCGATTTCATGCTTTGGTTGAGCGACTCCGCATCGTCGAAATACATCGTGCAGACAAGATGCGGCGCAGCCGGTAGCGTTTCATTTCCCGGCGTAAGCATCTTCTCGACCCAGGTCACTTCCATCTTGCGAAGTCCTTCCGTTTGCTTTGCAAGCGGCGTGTGGACTTCGCGATAATGTTTGTCGAATTCTTCTTTATTCTCCGGCGCACGGTAAATAGCGGTTAGTGTGTGCATGATTAAAATTATTCGTTCGTACAAAAATACGATAATAATGGATGAAAAACAAATTGTGAACAGATTTCTTGAGAGTATTCGAAGATTGCAACTAAGAATGACCCGAAGTGTTTCAAAAAGTATTATGCGCCGAGCGATTTATTTCTTCTTATTGCTTTGCTTAATATTTCCAGCAGTTGCGAAGTCGCAACCATGGTGGTCTGTTGGCCCGAAGTTAGGCTATATATTAGGCGACAAGGGAGGATTTGCCTGGGGATTTGAAGTGACTTATTTCCCACAATACATAGCGCCCGCTTATGGATATACTTGCGATCTAACTTTTTGGCGTGATTATTCAAGTCTTCATTTTGGGATAGAATTTGCCAATGTTCTTAGTATTGATGTGGGACCGACGCTATTTTATACCAATAAAAAACTTGAAATTGGATTAAGTGGAATTCCATGGTTTGGTGTTTTTTGTTATGCATATTATGAGTTTGCATGGCCGATTGGACAAACTCTTATCCAAAGCTATGGCGGATATCTGAAAATCCCGATCGGCGCTACAATCAACTAACTCGGCTTGACACAATCATCTTCAGAAAGTACTCATGCACCCGCGCATCATCCACCACTTCAGGGTGGAAGACCGTGGCGAGTAAATTCTTCTCTCGTGCCATGATGATGCCTTGCTCTAACTTTCCTAAAACTTCTACATCTTTTCCTGCTTTTGTAATAATGGGTGCGCGAATAAAGACGCCGGGGAAATCCGCTTCGCCTAATGCGGGAATGTGAAGCGGGATTTCAGAACTAAACCGCTGCGCGCCGAAGGCATTGCGATGAATGGTAATATCCATGAGTCCTAAACGGCCCTGGGAGGAGCCTTCTATATCCTTCGCGAGCAGGATCGATCCCATGCAGGTGCCCCAGATTGGAAGTCCCTGCTCGCCCAGTGCACGAATTTCGTCAAAGATATTCTTCGCGGCGTCCGATTTTTCGAGGATTGCGACCGCCGTCGATTCGCCGCCCGGAATAATGAGCGCATCGATGGCTTCCAGATCGGCGCGGCGGCGAATATCTTTCGCAGTCGTTCCGAGCGATTCAAGTTTTTCGACATGCTCCCGGAAATCGCCTTGAAGGCCGAGAACGCCAATGCAAAAGTCTTTCAAATTTATATAAGAGTGAAAATAAGATCGTTCAGGAGGAATAACCCCTAAACACGGAAGACACCACTTATGACCCCTTACGCGTGAGAAGAAGGCATAAATTCTTTTGTTGAGGTATGTCGGGCGGCGAAAGGTAATGAAAATTGCCCATGCGATTCGGCAACAATCAGCGCGTGTTATGGGTTATGAGTGCGCGCCGAAAACGGCTGTCACTTACGTTGCCACATTTGGCCTCATTTTTTTGCATGCGTTCACTTTTCGTAACTCTCCTTCTTTTCGCCTTTTATAATAGCGCCTCGTCTATAGCCGCCATGGCCCAAATGCCTGGCCCGCCGGAGCAGCATTACACGATCCTCGGTATTACCGTCGTGGGAAATCGGACGAGCGATGCCTCGACAATCATCAGCCAGTCCGCCCTCTATAAAGGCGAACAGCTCTCGCTGCCCAGCGATGCCGTTCGGGCAGCGCTTACGCAATTGTGGAACATGGGAATTTTCCGGAACGTCGATATTGTGGTCGATAAGTCGGTCCCGCAGCCCGATAGCTCGATCGGGCTCTTCCTTAGCATTCACGTCCAGGAACTTCCGCATTTGAAGAAATATACGATTTCCGGCAACAAGGAAATTAAAACGGCGGATATCGAAAAGGCACTTTCGCTCAGCGAAGGGCAGTATCTCCGTCCCTGGGAACTCGAAGCGGGTAAAAACCGCGTTCAAGCGCTGTACGAAAAGGCGGGCTATCATTTCGCCACGATCGCGTTCGAGCAGAGTAGTTCGGTGGAAGATTCGTCGAAAATCGAACTAACGATTGCGATCAATGAAGGAAAGGAAATGGTCGTCCGTCATGTCGATTTCGAGGGTAATACACGGGTTCCATCCGGCGATTTGCGTAGCGCGATGGAAGACACGAAGGAAAAGAAGTGGTGGAATATCTTTTCGAGCGGCACGTTCGATGAACTAAAATACGAGGCTGACAAGAAAAAGGTCGTGGACTATTACCATTCGAAAGGCTATCGCGATGCACAAATCGTGAGCGATTCGGTTTGGACGACCGGTGATAATAATCTGAACATTCTAATTCATGTATATGAGGGACAGCAGTATTTTATCCGAAATATTGCTGTTGTTGGTTCGGAAGTTTTCACGCCGGAGCAGATCATAACGCATTTGGGTTTCCGCAAGGGCGATATTTACGATCAGGTCCGTCTCGAGACGAATCTGCATGGACCGACGCAAGATTTTTCCGATGTCGGTTCGCTCTATTACGATCGCGGCTATCTCGCGACACTAACCACGGAGCCCAGCGTCGTTTCCGGCGATTCGATTGATCTTATTGTTCGTGTCCTCGAAGGCAAAGAACATTATTTTCGATATGTCGATGTTAAAGGCAACACAAAAACGAAGGACTATGTGATCCGGCGCGAGCTTTTTACCCGACCTGGCGATGTCTTCAGTCGCGCGGCTGTTATTCGTTCGATGCGTCAGCTTGCAGCGCTTAATTATTTCAATCAGGAAAAACTCGCGCCAGAACTATACCCGCAACCCGACGTGACCGATGTGGATATTACCTACAATGTGGAAGAGAAATCGAGCGATACGTTCAATGCATCCGTCGGCTATGGTGGCTCGCTCGGTTTTACCGGTTCGGTTGGCGTCTCCTTTAATAATTTTGATATTACCGATCCGCTACATGGCGGCGGCGGCGAGGTCCTTTCCGTCTCCGCACAAATCGGGCAATCGCAGTATCAATCGTATTCGCTCAGTTTTAACGAGCCGTGGCTCAACCAGACTCCTACCTCACTCGGCTTTCAGGTTTATACTACGAGCTCCGCATATATTTATACTTCCACGCAGACGGGAGCCACGCTTTCGTTGGGCCGACGTTTCCGATGGCCGGACGATTTCTTCCGTGCCGATTGGTCGCTCTCCGCTCTCCATTCCAATATTACCAATGGCGGCGGCATATATGCAACCGGCACCCATGATGAGACGGCGATTCAGCAGGTAATCTCCCGTACTTCGACCGACAATCCTATCTTCCCGACGACAGGTTCGGAATTCGCGCTGCTCACACGCTTTGCGTACCTGCCAATCGCATCGGTCGCACCGAATCAGCCGGCGAATTATTATCGCAATGGCTTCACGATGAAATTCTATACCCCGATGCTCGCAATTGCAGGGCAGAATAAGCTTGTTCTCATGACCAGCGCGGATATAGGGCAGATGGGTGCACTCGGCAGCCATCCGTATGTGCCGCCAACCGAGCTGTTCGTCATGGGCGGAAGCGGACTGGCAACAGGTATATACAGCATTCCACTCCGTGGCTATCCGGATGCAGCGGTTGGAGTCCAAAAAGGTATTGCTCAGAATTCTATCTATGCGCCCGGCGGCGATGCGTATGCGCACTACGTGGCCGAACTCCGGTTTATTGTTGCCATGGAGCCAATCCCCATTTATTTTCTCACGTTCGCGGAAGCCGGCAATGTATGGGCCGATTTTTCTCACGCCGATCTCTTCGACCTGAAACGATCCTTAGGCGTCGGGGGACGAGTGCAGGTCCCAGCGGTCGGAATGATCGGCATCGACTTTGGCTATGGCTTCGATCCCATCGGAGCATTCGGTGCGCGTAGTGGCTGGCAGACCCACTTCCAGTTCGGAAGAGGATTTTAGTTTTAGCCGATTCCCGTCGATTTACCCCAAATTAATATGCACGCATCCCGGCTCTCGGACGATGCCGATGATATGCAGTGGGGCAGCGCTTGCATATTTCGAGTGGGCAAAATCGGCGAGCATCGCTCGGGTATGATCGAGGTTGTCGGAAATGAAGTCCATCGCAAGCCCTTTCAGGTGCATAGAGGTACGGACTTGTGCGCCGGGCACTTCTGCTGGCGCATTCACGGGTACGCGTCTCCTTCGAAGCCATTCCCAGGCGCGTAACCAGATCTTGGTATTGGCCACGGTAGCGTCCTCGAGTCGTGGGAATTTGGAATCGGCCCCACGCTCCGCGATACGTTCCTTAATGATGTCAAGCTGTCCTTCGCTCGTCCGCTTGCCACTCGTGATAACAGCGAATTCCTGATGCGCCAGAAGGTATGTATTAAACGCCTTTGCCACGCCAACAAGTGAATCGGTAAGTACGACTTCGGGGTTCATGCTAATACCCACATTCGCCACCGGCTCATCTCGCACCGTTGTAATAGGTATCCCATTTCTTTCCGTGATAGCTTGAGTATCAATCGTCGGTTTTAGATAGGACTGGCCGCTGGAATCGAGATTCCAGGAAATAACCGGACGTTGCGCCGGAGGCAAAAGCGTGGTCGATTTGTCGGAAATCAGCAACGCGAGCACCAATGCAAGGCCGAGTGCAAACGATCCAAATCCGGCAAGACGTCCGCGATTCCATTTTCGGATTTTGCCTTCCATTTGGTTTTCTAATTGTTTAATCTTTTTCAGTGTTTTCATAAGGGCGATTATTGTAATAATTGAGTATAGATTTTCTCTATATTCAATTGCAGGTTTACAACAAGAGCACGTATTCGCCGTTCGTGAAATGGGCATCACGAGAAAGACAGATGCGAATTCAACTTATTTTTTCACTACCAGGCTAATATCTTTCGAAAAGGCAATTGACCTTCGATAATTGCTTCCACACCATAAATTCCCGATGGGAAGGCTTTCAGACTCAAAGAAAAGATATTTCTCTGAGGCTTGGATTCCATAATTTGGCGACCAGTAATATCGAAAAGGTGTATGATTTCAATTGGCATTCGCGATGAAAGCGTAACGAAACCTTCGCTCTGGGTGAGTTGAATTTGAGGAGCTGTGGGTTGCTCCTCGACAATACCATTCGATGCATCGCCGATGTAAATACCGGAATCTGCCGCTACGGCAATTTGGCCCGATAGCGTATCATATTTTAGAACCCAGATTTCCCGAACAGGAGGATTCAAGCTGTTTCCCGCGACACCTTTCGGGAAATTCGTCGAATGCCAGGAAATGCCGCCGTCGGTTGTTTCCTGAATCATCCCATTCGGTATCGTATCCTGGTCTACATTGAAGAACCCAGTGAAAAAATGGAGTGGGCGAGGATACGCCGGGTCACCAGGCTTGGAAAGCATCGAGGCTCGCTGATCGATGTCGAGTCCCCAAGTGCGGACTGGCGCATTGTTCAGGTTTTGCCAGGTATCTCCGGCATCGGTAGTAGCAAGGAGGGAAGAATCGGTGGTTGGCCACCGTTGGATAATTGCGACGGTTGGTTCTCCTGTGACCGGGTTCAGCGCCTTCCAGGAAAACACGATCTTAGGTCCTTCCGCGGCATTGGACCCGCCATCAAGGCTAACACTCCACGTATTACCGCGATCGGTTGAATGCGCGAATAACCAGCCTGAGGAAAGTTCGCTATTTTGAATCAGTTGCGGAGATGGCCCCTGCGACACATCCATCGAATTTAAGAGGATCGAATCGGAGGCGGTGCCAAACTGGGTCCAGTCGGCTCCATGATCGACGGAACGCATTACACCCGTAAGTGGCTCACCATAATAGAGCGCATCTTCCTCTGTGTTATATCCAATCGATTCCCCGTCCATGCCACCTAAATCCGTAAGGGAGCCGTTATTGTAAATATCGTTCCATGTGATGCCGCCATTGGTCGAACGGTAACATCGCTGGGCCGTGACCGCGAGCACGATGTTCGTGTCGCTCGGAAGGCAAAAAATCTGATGAATTTCATTCATCGGAAGACCGACCGGATCGAGGAGCGAGTCATGCTCGACCCAGGTAAATCCTCCGTCATCCGATCGAAACACTCCGCCGACAAAACGAGGACCGGCGAAAATAACGCGGCCATTCGAGAGGGGATTGAAGGCAATCGATTCCCACGGGTCCGAATTATTTTGTGGAATATAAGCTCGCCGCCAGTGGTATTGCTGGGCGCTACATGGAATTATCGGGAACACCCAAATCATCGATAGGAGCCAAAATGCTGCGATTAGAAATCCGTGCGGTTGGCGTTGAAACATCGTGGATCGGTGAGACTAATTTGAAACGTAGGAAAAACCACAATCTGGGTCGGAACATTCGGACAAGAATGAATCCGAGCCATTAATGGAACGGATTCGAAAATTCTTTTCGCGTCACGAAATTACTATCGGTAAGGCTCTCTAAGAAGGCAACGATGTCATCCATTTGTGCTTGCGAGAGATGTAGGGGGTGAATAAGCGTGTCCTGAGTGGGATTGTGAAAGCCCCCTCGGTTATATTGATCGAGCACTTGCGCCAGTGTGTTAAAGCGGCCATCGTGCATATAGGGCGATGTGAGAGCGATATTCCGAAGAGTAGGGGTTCGGAATTTTCCGTTATCGTTCGGATCTTGCGTTATGTTTTCGCGGCCGCCATCCGCATATTGAAAATCGAGGCCAGTAGAGTGATAGGAGTTATCGGTGAAGTTCACTCCGTTATGGCAGGCGATGCAATTCGCAGACTTTCCGGTAAAAAGCGCGAATCCTTGTTTGGCAGCAGCCGAAAGAGCGGAAGAATCTCCCTGCCGGAAGCGGTCATAAGAGCTGTTTCCGGAAATCATCGTCCGCTCGAATGTCGCAATCGCTTGCGCGATGCGCGTCATGTTAATGGTGCTATCGCCGAAGGCATGCGCGAAGAGCTTCGGATAGATTGCGTTTCGATTCAAGGCTGCGATAACGGTGGCGCTATCATTACCCATCTCGATGGAATTGAAAATCGGACTAAGTGCCTGGGCTTCGAGCGACGTCGCGCGGCCATCCCAAAAAAAAGTGGTTTCATACGCCTCGTTTACGATGGCCGAAGCGTTTCGCGTCCCATGCCGGCCCATCACTCCAAAGCTCCAGTGATTTCCCGGATCGCAAAAACTGGCCGAAAGGGAATGACAACTCGCGCAAGTATGCCGGTTATCTCGGCTTAGTTCGCTGGCATAAAAAAGATCGCGTCCCAATTCCACTTTGGCGGGAGTAACGGGATTGTCCGCCGGAATCATCGGAATTGGAAAGCCGAAAGGAATCATGAGCCCGTTAGCCGATGATTGCTTTACATCAGCCGGGGACTCATGGCACGAAGTCAAGAAGAGCAGGGCAGACACGAGCATCCATAATTTTGTGCGCATTGCCAGAGCTGTTTGGGAATGCCGGAATAAATTCACGTTCGAGCGATATTAAGTAGAACTTTGGTAAAAACAGTTCAATCTCCACGCAAAGCTGCCACTATATTTTTTTGAAAAATTAATGTAACTCGCTCGATTTAGCGCGTTCTTGAAATGGCGGTAGACTTTGCCTGAAAAATTTTTCAGAATAGGGCACTTTTTAGCAAATTCCGGTTTTGCAAAATAGATTTTCGAGATGAGCCTTCGAGTATTACTATAAAGCTTCTGCTTTCTACTTTAGATTCCGCTTTCTAACTAATTAATCAACCATGAGAACTTCGTTCCATTCCCGTTTTGCATTTGGCCGTTTCTCTCTCCCCGGCCTCGTATTTCTTTCTCTTGCGGGCCTCTGTTCCATGTTCGGGACCGCTCGAGCGCAGGTCGTCCGGCACGGCATCAATTCCTATGGCACCGATTTTTACCTCAGCCGTATGCCGCTCATTCGATTCTCCCAGTCCTGGCAGCAGGTCGAGAATGGACCGGCAGGAGGATATTTCCTGATTTGTTCCATTCACGATAACAATAAGGTCGTGATCGATTATTTTAGTGATGCTACAACTGGCAGTCCGGCCACTCATGAGATCGCCGGAAAAACATTCATTATCAATAAAGGAAAGAGTGTTGAATATCCGATCGACCAGAATAGTTTAACCCCCGATCATCCGGGCGAGATACTCCAATGGAAATCGGCGCATATCTATTCCGATTACCCCATCACCGTCCAGTTCTACATGGAGGGGACGAGTTCCGGCCAGTTATATCAGGGAATTCCGACGGCCGCGCTTGGCAAGAGCTACGTCATTGCCGCATGGAATGATTGTCCGAAAGCCAACGCCCCGAATCCGGATAATCCTGATTCCACGAGTTCTGAATTTATGGTCATCGCGCCCTACGATAATACCACGGTAACCATTACGCCAAATTCCACCACCATTGGCGGCAATATTGGCTATAATACCGGCGCTGGTTCCACCAATACTCCGCATCCGTTTACGATTAACATGCAGCGCGGTCAGATCTATTGGGTCCGCTCCGCGCCTACGGATATTAATAACGACCTCTCCGGCTCGACGGTCGTTTCCGATAAACCGGTCGCTGTGCTCGGAGGGCAGGAACGAGCATTTATCGACGATCCTGAAAGTCAGGGTTCCTACGGCGACGAAGACATTCGGGACGCGATGGTCGAGGAAATGACTCCCGTCGAATCCTGGGGTTCGGACTATCCTGCGATCCCCGACATGCCGGCATCGAACCCCGATTGCAATCCCAATGGCGATGGCGATCTCTATCGCCTTTACTCCAACGACCCCGTCGGGATTAATGTGAATATGTGGCAATATACTTCTCCGGCTCAGGCCTATGGGCCGCAAGGGGTGAAGGTATACCAGGCTCCGGCAGCGGATTGGGAAAACGTTACCGAACCGATCGATTTGCGAGTCGACTCGAAGGATGCCGCCGGCAATACGAAGAAAATGTATGCGGTCCAGTACCAGTACTTCCAATGGGTTCCCGCGCAGGAGGAAAGTTACCGCTCCGAAAATGAAATGGACCTGACACCGATCGATCATTATCAAATGAGTACCATCTTCATGGTGCCAAAGAACGTCCATTACAATGGATACCAATTTCTCGGTCTTATCACGAATAAGGATTCGCTCTCCAAGATCACCATAACATTGAATGGCACTTCGTCGGGAACGCTCCAAAGCTTTATTCCGTGGATCAAGCAATACCAGATTCCGTTACATCCGGAATTGGTTGGCCTCACCTACAAGCTTCCGGCGGGCACCTATATGATTACCGGGAACACGCCGTTTGCTTCGTATTCTTATGGTCGGACGGAAACGGACATGAAGACCATTTCAGGGTATGCCGCCCCGACCGGACAAGCCTATGGTTCCCACAACCAGCCGAATGCACCGAAAGCGGATATTACGCCAAGCTGTGGCGACTGGCACATCCATCTCTTCGAGCCCAACCTTAGCGGAAACGATGGCATTGCTGACGTTTTGTTGCTCGACGATCCCGATGGGTTTTATTCCCACCCTCCGCGCGTGAGCGTCAATGCCCGCATGAACCCGTCGAAACCGACAAATCCTCCGTTCGTCGTCGGCGATGAAAGTCTGGACTTCGATATTCAAGTCGGCGATCCGACGAAACCCGCCGACGCCTTTGTCTATGCCGTGGACCGTTCCGGTAACGATACAGTCATTGAACTCCAATACACGCCGCCGCAAGTTGCGCTTTCGAATGCGATCGTCAACTTCCCCGACTCCATGGTCGGCACGAATCAGTGCTCGAACTTCACACTGCACATTGGCTCAACGGGAAGCGCTCCGACGCTGACGTTGCAACCACCGGCTTTATATGACCTCAAAACGAATCTACCGGACATGTCAGGTAAGTTTACTTTTACATCAAACCCGACCTTACCCGCTGCCCTGAAAGCTGGGGATTCGGTCGTCTTCACGGTATGCTTTGCCTCCACGGATACTCTTGTTTATAAAGATAGCGTTGTTTTAAGCGCGGGCAGTTGTCTCGATACAGCACTGCATGTTTATGGACATGAGGTCACGCCGATTATCTGGGCGCAAGATCATGATTTTGGCAATGTGCCGGTCGGAGATACTCAATGCTTTGATATTTATGTGAAAAACCTTGGTGATGCTGATCTTATCCTGACAGAAGACTGGGTTCTTCATCTGAACCCTGACTATACCTTCAAAGGATCGGTCCCCGATACCATTCGGCCCGGCGCAAAGGATGATACACTTCATTTCTGTTTCCATCCAAATTCCACGGGATCGAGCAACAGCCAAATGGATTGGGGAACGAATCTAAATGCGCTCTACGCGGGCGATATTAAGGATACTTCGATATTGCTGGGCTACGGTATCGAGCCCGGCATGAATTGGGACAGGCGTAATCAACCGTTCGCTGTCGAGTGCCAGGATTCTCAAATCGTTCGGGTGAACCTCCTCAATACTTCATCCGGAAGTACGGGTGCGGATATTACCGTGAACGATGTTGAATTAGCTGGTCCAAACGCAAGCGAGTTCACGATTCTCGGCTATGGAACGGGTTATGCTCCGCCGTGGCAACTCACAAAGGGCTCTTCTGTTTGGGTCGATCTTCGATTCAACCCCAGTTTGGCTAATGGTTATGCAAATCGAAACGTGCAACTTGTCGCGAATGGCGTTGAAGTCAATGATGTAACGCGGAAATATTCCGATACGATTAACTGCGTTGGCGTCGTTCGCCATGCGATTGTTACGGTTAGCCCACTATCCTACAATTTTGGAGAACAATCCCCGGGCACGCAGCTCACGCAGACGTTCTTCATCACTAATACAGGTGACACAGCGTTTGTTTATACCGGACTGAACCTGGCTGGCACGGACTTCACCATTCTTAGTGGGCCTGCGATCGGTTCGTCCCTCCAACCGGGAGCGACCGATTCGATCGTTATTCAATACACTGCCAAATTGGGCGGCGGCCTTTCGAATGCTACGGTTGCGATCGGAGGCGATCATCCGTTCTGCAACACGCTGGCTTGTAGCGTAATGGGTACGTCCGAAGTCGTCACAGTCGCCGAGTCCGGTGCGAATTATCCGATCACGTATATCTGCCATAACGATACGGCTTCGATCAGCGCGACGAATGCCGGCACCGTAGGAGTAATCCTGGATAGCGTGCAAATTATCGATAGTAATGGGGTAGTCCCAGCATCGAGCCAGTTCGCATTTTTTGCAACGGACACGCAGACCATTGTGCCGATGCAAAATCTCGTCGCAGGGCAAACCGTGACGTTCCCCGTGCGGTACACCCCTTCGATCGACGACACAGTCGTAGCCGAGGCGGTCTTTTATTGGTTAGATACCTCGAAAGGCCAGAGACGGTATTTCCAGGAGGTAAAACCGATTAACGCAATTGGCTACAATACGGGTAATGCCGTAACACTCCAAAATCCGACGGTCGCGAGCAATAACTCTTATACGGCGGTGACAGCCAATGTGGTTTCGATACCGGTTCAGCTCAAGCGTCCTTTCGATCCTATCGCGCAGGTCTATGGCGTGCAATTCACGCTGCGGTATTTGCGCGATGCTTTCCAATATCAATCGGTCATGCCGGTAAGCGGGATTAATCTGGTGAACAATCCACAGCGCACGATGGACCCGGCGGACAACAAATACGAATTGCTCACCATCCAGCTTGGCAGTAACTCGCCGATGGTGGATTCTGGCGTGATGGCTACAGTCAACTGGCAGTATGTCGTGGCGAAGGATTCGATCTCGCCATTCGATGTCCAGGACGTCATGTTCCTGGACCACACTGGCTCGCAAGCGTGCTGGGTCGCGAATGGTGAATTACCCACGACGTTCTATGGGACGAACTTATGCGGCGATGCGACACTCCGTGAGTATTTGAAAGGCGGAATGCCGGCCTTTTCGATCCACGATATTATTCCGAATCCGTTCAAGCAATCGACCCACGTTTATTTCACCGTCGCGCAGGACGGCGTGCCCGTTACGATGCAGGTCTACAACGCGCTTGGAGAACCGGTCCAAACGCTTATGAAGGACGAGCCGCAAGTAAAAGGCAACCATGAGGTCGAGATCGATGCCATGCAGCTTCCGAGCGGCCTTTACACGGTATTCATCTCCACGCCTGGCTTCGGTATTTCGAAACAGGTGGTGGTGACGAAGTAAGTAGGGTTATAGAGATAGAAAAAGGGCGCATCGAAGATGCGCCCTTTTTTATTACAACCTTAAGAGAATAGAGGGGTGCGATTTGCTTGCTACATCCGTTTTATAATCTCATCCCCGAACTCGCTGGTTTTCACCTCGTGAGCGCCGTCCATTTGGCGGGCGAAATCATAAGTCACGTTGCGCGATTTAATCGCGGCTTCGAGACCGTTGATGATAAGATCAGCCGCTTCTCCCCACCCCATATGGCGGAGCATCATTTCACCGGAAAGAATAACCGAGCCAGGATTGACTTTATCCAAGTCTGCATATTTCGGCGCGGTGCCATGCGTCGCTTCGAAGATCGCCGCGCCCGTGACATAATTAATGTTCGCGCCCGGTGCAATACCGATTCCGCCGACCTGCGCCGCGAGCGCGTCCGAGAGATAATCGCCATTCAAATTTAGTGTAGCGATGACATCGAAATCGTCAGGACGGGTGAGGACTTGCTGGAGCGTAATGTCAGCGATAGCGTCCTTGATGAGGAGCGCGCCTTGGGCGAGACGCTTTTTTTGAAGTTCGTTCGCCTGCGGCTCGCCGAACGCTTTTTTCTGGTCTTCCCATTCACCCCATGTGAATACTTTGTCGCCATAGCGTTCCTTCGCCATTTTGTATCCCCAATCCCGGAACGCGCCTTCGGTGAATTTCATAATATTCCCTTTATGGACGATCGTGACCGATTTACGATGATGCGCCAGCGCATAATCGATCGCAGCGGCAATGAGGCGTTCCGAGCCTTCCTGGCTTACCGGCTTAATGCCGATTCCGACGTGCGGAGGGTTCGGAGAAATACGAAGCCCGGTCCTGCCAGACCATTCGTCAATCTTATTTTTCGTTCCAAAACGAATCTTGCCAAAGGCTTTCGGGAATTCTTTTTCGATAAAGTGAAGGACTTTATTTGCGTCCTCGCTTCCGGCGGCCCACTCGATGCCGGCATAGATATCCTCGGTATTTTCGCGGAAGATGACCATATCCACAAGCTCCGGACGCTTCACTGGAGAAGGTACGCCCGTAAAATACCGGACAGGACGCAGGCAGACATAGAGATCGAGCTGCTGCCGGAGCGCGACGTTCAGGCTCGTAATGCCACCGCCGATCGGCGTCGTTAGCGGGCCTTTGATGCCGATGAGATATTCCCGCATTGCGTCGAGTGTTTCATTCGGCAGCCAGGTATTTTCGCCATATATTTCGTTCGCCTTTTCACCGGCATAGACTTCATACCATTCGATCTTTCGCTTCCCATTGTAAGCTTTTGCGACAGCAGCGTCGAATACGCGGACGCTCGCGCGCCAGATATCCGGCCCGGTCCCGTCTCCTTCGATAAACGGAAGGATCGGATGGTCCGGCACTTCCAGGCCGGCGGAGGTCATGCGGATTTTAGCGCCGTGTTCGGGCTTCTTCAGTTTTTTTGCGTCAGTGCTCATGAGTATAATTTTATAAATTGCAAAGGACCAGCACAAAAATACGAACGAGATGAAGCTCCCGAGACAAAAGACGTCCGATTTGTTGAGATTCCGAGGCACGCTGGTTGCTCGGTATAGTCTCCGCCAATGAATATTTAGAAAAAACGATGTCCAGGCAATCCAAGAAACCCGCAGCACGGAGGTGGTCGAAGCGGGTGAACGAGACGAGTAATGCGCTCGATCTCGAAAAGAGTGTATTCAAGAAAACAAGCGCGAAAGAAATAGCAAAGTCGCTCAAACGCTCGGCCGAGCACAGCAAGCGCCGGAAGGCGAAGCCCTTCCAGTCCGCAATGTCGATGCTCAATTTTTACGTGAATCGCGCCGGGGAAAACTTACCGACTAAACAAAAACATAGGCTCGATCAGGCTAAGGACAAGTTGCGCGAGTTGTTTCATCGGGAAAAATCGAATTAGGCTATTCTTTTATCGCCATCCGGCTTCGCCTGTACAAGAATTCGGGTTAACTCCGGAAATTGTTTTCGAAGTTCGGTTTCAACGGTGGTGACGACGTCGTGCGCTTCCGCAAGTGAGAGCTGGAGCGGCAAGTCGACCGTGATAACCAGCTTCATATTTTGGTCGCGCTCGTCACGAAAAAGGTGAATTTCGCGCACACCGCGGGCGGCGGGGACGCTGCTCGCCACGCGGGTAATTCGCGTGACAAGTTCATCGGACATGGCATCCTCGATCTGCGGCAGAGCGCGGTCCGACCGTTCTTCTTCGAGATGAACAAAGACTGGCCCGACTTGCGGCAATTCCTCGTGAATTCGGGTTTCGATGTCGCGAGAGATTTCTTCTGCGTAAAGGAGAGATGCTCCGGGCCGGAATTCGAGGTGATAATCGAGCGCGATTCGGCCATCGGCCATGCGTGAAAGCTCGGTGTTGTGGGGCAGCAAGCCATGTTCAGCGATGACCATTTTAATGGTCTCGAATGGGGTTTCGGATGCCGTACGAACCGGACGCCAATGAACGGTCGCTTCGGCATTCGGAAATTCAGAGAGGATCGCGCGTTCGACATTGGCGATAATTCGTTCGATGGCCGAAAGGGGGAGCACGCGGCTTAGCAGAACGCTAACTTCGACGAAAAGCGAGGGGCCGGCCGTGCGCATTCTCATTCGAGTTACGCTTTCGACGCCGCTCGTGCGCTCGACAATGCTTTGGAGCCTTCGATAATCACCGGTAATAGTAAAGCGGTCCGTTAGTCCATCGATGGCGCTGGCAATGATGCGAATGCTGAGATATCCGACAAACGCGCCGACCGCAATAGCGGCCCAATCGTCAGCGGCAATCCATCCTTCGAACTTGACCAGCAACAAGGCCACACCTGCCACCAACGCCGAGAGCGCGTCGGTGAAGAAATGAATGGAGCTTGATTCGAGAGCCGAGGAATGGTGCTGTTTCCCGATGGAACGAAGCTTTTGGGCGCGCCAGAAATCTAATGTCACCGATAACACGAGCACACCGAAGCTCCAGCCGTTTACGGTCACCACACTTGGGTTTCCCATGCGGTGACTTGCGGCATGGATCACAATCCAAATGGTTACTCCGAGCAAGAGCAAGCCCTGCGCAAGTGCGGATAAGCTCTCGAATTTTCCGTGACCATAGGGGTGGTCTTCGTCCGGTGGAATAGAACTAACTCGAACGGCAAGCAGGGTGATGAGTACGGCCGCGAGGTCGATACCGGACTCCGCAGCAAGGGAAAGAATGGCAAGGGATCCAGTTGCAAGTCCAATCGCGAGCTTAGCTGTGACGAGAATGATCGTGACGGCGAGCGAAATCCATGCGGCTTGGAGTTTTGGAAATAAACCGGGATGTTCTAAGGATTCTCCGGATTGATTTTCTGGATATGGTATCACAGGGAATTCTTAAAAAGGCGATTTTGAGAATCTTTAAAAATCAATCCATCCAAACCACCGTGGAAGAGTGATCCTCCGCGTAATCCAGCAATGTGCCCGAGGCGAGACTCGAACTCGCACAGCCTCACGACTACTGCGCCCTGAACACAGCGTGTCTACCAATTTCACCACTCGGGCTGGTCCGGAGTTCTATCCGGGCACCCGCTAACAGCCCATGCCTTGTCGATGTTCCGATGCGCGCTTAACTTGTTGGCACCTCGGTGTTCAGATTTCCTACTGCTTCGGCTGGACTTGCCATTAATTTCTTAAAATGGTCGATGAGCGGTGTCGGCTCCCAGCGTTCTGCTTCCATTCCACGATCGCCGATATGGTCGACAGAATGCCCGAGCTTGTACAGTCCGAGTTCCATGCGGTATTGATCTTTCGGCCCGTGGCCGAAACGGTAGCGCCAGTCGATCATCGTAAACATGGGGAACCACGTATATCCCAGGATCGGCACTCCTTTTTGGCGAAGTTCTTTTACCGTGCTAATGGAAGTGGCGAGCCATTTCGCGCGAAGTTCATCGGAGCCGAAGGCGCTGGTTTCAGTAACCATGATAGGGCAGTGATAGCGATCGTAAAGATCGTGGATCATCGTACCGAAGCCGGCACCATCCTGCTCGTGCGCGCGATAGGCGAGTTTGCCACGCGAATCAATATATAGTTGCTGGGTAGACCACTGGGGGTAAAAGTTCAGGCCCAGCACATCGAAGGAACGCCCTCGATCGGTTATTTCCTTCACTTCGTTGACCGAAACTCCATTGCGGATAAGCCACGCGACAAGGGGATGATCGCGAACCAGCTTGCCGGCAAGCAGATCGAGGCAAAGGTTGTTTTTATGGGAATCTTCGATGGCCAGCGCATGCAATTCTTCGCTCGCAGCACGGCTAAGGCCTGTCGCCTCCACATGAACCATCACGGCGTCGGACTGAATTTCTTTGATCGCATCGATGGTATTCTGAATTCCTCGCGCTAGTTGGATCATGATCCGAATATAGCCGCTATCGCCTTTTAGATACGGTGGCCACACGCCCCGTTTCCCGCACCAGAGCGCATTCACAACCGGCTCGTTAAGCGGCGTATAATAGCGTATCAGCGTTTGGTAACGCTCCGCGAACGCCCGGGCATAGCGGGCTACAGCATGGGAATATTGCTTATTGATAAACTCTTTTTCGAGCCACAATGGGCAGCCATAGTGCATGAGATCGATGATCGGAGTGAGCCCGAGTTCCTCGACGATGTAAGGAATGACCTCGTCCGTCCAGGACCAATCGAATTCTCCGGGCCGGGGCTCGACACGGTACCACGGGATACCCCAGCGGACGGCCGTAAAACCAATTTCCTTTGCTAATTTCAAATCCCCGCGCCAATATTCGTAGTGGCCCATCAGTTCATACTCATCTAACGAGCGGTGACCTTTCCGAGACTGGACGATAAAAGTATTCTCGATTCCCGTTGCCCAGACGAATTGCTGAGGGGTGGTGCCGAAGAGGTCTTTCTTGACAAACTTCGTCGAAGAAGCGGACTCGCCTTGCGGAGTGCCCCTCGAGGATTGCTGAGAAGCATTCTCCGTATCAACGAGGGGTAAAATATTTTCATTAGGATTCATCACAGCTTGATTCTATTTCCACTACGCTTCATCGGGTGAGGGTTGTTCGGTTGTCGTCGGCCCGTGGACGGTAAGAGTATTGCCTTCCCATTCTATGCGGTCAATGGCCATAGCACGTACACTATTTTGCCAAAGATGATAAACGCAAAAAAGTTGCTTGCCATCTGGCCCGATGACGACGGAGTTATGTCCGGGCCCAATAACTTTGCCCGGAATGGTCCGAAGGACCGGCAGAACTTGCATTCCGTCGGCATGCTGCTGCCACTCATGGCCAGGTTTTATTTTATCGCTCACGGCATAACTTACACCATAGGTCAAGTTTTGCCAGTTGCCACCGGAGAACATTTGATAATAGAGTCCATTATGTTTTAAGACGAACGGACCTTCGACGGTATGCCACTTGACTCCGCCTTTTGATGCGCGTTTTGGATCGTATACCTGCCATTCATATTTGGCGCGAGTCACCGGCTCGGGTTTGCCTTCGAGCGTGAAGGAATCGATCATCCGATCGACGACCGTTCCGGTACCAATGTGAGTATGGGTCAGAAAATCCGTTGCATAAAAAAGATAGCGACAGCTATCGTCATCGATAAAGACATGCGGGTCGATCGCGAAAGGTTCTTTCGTAAGTGTAACGCCTAAATCGTGAAAAGGACCTTCCGGCCGCTCGCTACGCGCAATGCGAATATGCATCGTCTCTTCATTGCCGACACTATAATAGAGCAGGAATGAACCATCCGGCTCTTGCGTCACTTCGGGCGCCCAATAGCATGGATGATTGCCGGCAAGAGGCTGCATCGCGCTTCCGATGTACTCCCAATGTGTGAGGTTCTTGGAATGGATAATCCCGAAAACACCTCCATCGGGCTGAAATCCGGTGCAGTAGCCCCAAAATTTATCGCGATGCTTCATTACGAAGGGATCGGGGAAATCATGGGGGTAGACGGGGTTACGGTATGGCATTCTGGTCGTGCGATCTGAACTATATAAAACGCTTTTTTCTCCTAAGAATAAGCGAATGCCGTTCCATGTGAAGATTTGTTCGTATTTTTGCAGCATGAAGGTTAATACAATTATGCGAAAAATAAATTTAATGTTAGCTGCGGCGTCGATATGCGGAGTATTTGCTTCCTGTGGCAAACATTCAGAGCCTGCGGCGGGCGCCGATACCACGCAACACGTATCCATAATTCCAGCGCCCCATATTGCATACCCTCCCGCAGAACTTAAGATTATCGAGCCGAGAGAAGGACAGGTTCTTAAAAATCCAACGGATTCAATATTCATCGTTATCCAGGTTACTGGCACGAAGCTCAGCGTGCCAACCGACGCCGATAGTACGCTCGGAATTGCCTACGCAAAGCAAGGCCAGCATGTCCATGTGATCGTCGATGACAAGCCCTATATGGCCGATTTTAAAAATGGGCAGCCATTCAACGTAGGAGTGCTTTCACCGGGTATGCATACCATTCGCGCGTTTCCCTCTTTTTCGTGGCATGAGAGCATCAAATCTCCAGGCTCGTTTGCCACGCGTACCTTCTTCGTTGGTACGGCATCTAATGCTGGTGCTCATCCGGAAAATAATTTGAACGCTCCGCTCTTAACGTATTCTCGTCCGAAAGGGACTTATACCGGTGGCGAAGGTTCGAAGGTCCTGCTCGATTTTTATGTGTCGAATGCGAAACTTGCTTCCGACGCCTATCGGGTCAAGATCTGGATCGATAGTGTTGCAATGCCCGATATTGTGACGTGGCAGCCCTACTTCATCGAGGGACTCTCGAAAGGGAAACACATCATTCATTTGCAGCTAATCGCACCGAATGGTAGTGTCGTGCCGGGGTCGTATAATTCGCCGAGCGGGGAGATAACAATAGAATAATGTTCATTGGGAACGTGCTGGTAACGGCCATTGGAGCAGCACCGAAAGGACTTCCAGCCACGATTTTCGATCCAAATGGAACTGAACAGTGGCGTTTTGGCCTATCTACGCTGCTAATTCCTGTTTTGCTCGTTTGAATTAAGATTAGAATGAAACACACTCAGAAAATTTCCATAACCTTTGCTGCCAGCACTCTCGCGGCGGCTTTTCTTCTTTGCACCACCGCAGTTTACACCACCATCGCGCATGACCGGTCATGCGTGGCAACCACTATCCCGGGCACCGGCCCGAATTACAAACCGCCGATTACCGGCACTAAATTGGACCAATACACATCACACCCCAAACGCCGGCTTGTCATCGTCACCAAACAGGGGACGATCAAGCTCCAACTTTTCGAAAAAGCCGCGCCGAACCATGTGGCGAATATTATCAGTCTGGCCGACTCGCATTTTTATGACGGTACGTATTTTCACCGTGTCATTCCTGGATTTATGATTCAGGGAGGAGATCCAAATACAAAGGATAACGATTATTCGAACGATGGCCAGGGTAATAATGGATCGAACCGTTTGAAAGCGGAATTCAATGCAATCCACCATGAGCGTGGAATTCTTTCGATGGCCCGGACCCCTGACGTCAACTCAGCTTCCTGCCAATTCTTCATTTGCGTGGCGGACGCGGGATTCCTCGACCGGCAATATACTGCCTTCGGACAAGTGACCGATGGGATCGATGTCGTCGATAAGATCGTGAACTTACCGGACGTCACCGGCAAGCCGCACGATTCTAATTCCGGCAGCAATCCCGGAAAAGCCGCGGAAGTGATCAAAATGTACGTCGAGAACGAATAAGTACGCGGACAAACGTTTATCCAAGGCCGCGAGCATCCGCAACGATGCTTCTCGCGGCCTTTTTTATGGTAAAAAATAAAGCATATTCCACCAAAGAATCGCCCCTGCTCGGCGTTCACGTTTCGACCGCAGGCGGCCTCCTGACCGCCTTCGACCGCGCGGAAAAACTTGGCATTAATACATTTCAGCTCTTTGTCAAGAACAATAAGCAATGGTTTGCGCCGAAGGAGTTAAGCGAGGAAGAGATAGCAGCCTTCCGGAAACGCCGAAAAAAGTGGAACGCTGGCCCCCTTATCGCCCATGGGTGTTACTTGCTTAATCTCGGTTCTTCCAATCCCACAATTCAAAATACATCGCGCGAAAGTTTCCAGAAGGAAATTATCAGGGCAAACGCACTCGGTGTCGATTACTTTGTGTTTCATCCCGGCTCGCATGGGGGATTGGGTGAAGAATCCGCAATTAGCAATATTGCAACGGCACTCAATTGGATTCATGAGCAAACGCCCGAAGTGACTACGAAGACCGTGCTCGAAGTTACGGCCGGGCAAGGCTCTGCGATCGGGCACCGTTTCGAACATTTGGAAGCGATTCTTTCGAAGGTGAAGGTGGCGGAGCGTATCGCCGTTTGCTTAGATACCTGCCACATGTTTGCTGCCGGCTACGATATTCGAAATCGGGAAACATGGGAACGGACTTTCGAGGAATTTCAGGCGCGAATGGGGTTCGATAAACTTGTCTGCATTCACACTAACGATTCGAAAAAAGGACTTGCCACGCGCGTTGACCGTCACGAGCATATTGGCGAAGGCGAGATCGGCCTCGAAGCATTCCGAATGCTGATGAATGACACGCGCTTTGCGCGCATCCCGAAAATCCTCGAAACTCCGAAAGACGAAGCAATGACAGAAGACTTTCGAAACCTCGCGCTTCTCCGCACACTCATAAGCAACGCTTGAAATGAATATTCTTCCCCATCTTTTTGCGAATAATCGGGCATGGTCCGAGCAGATCCGCAAATCCAAACCCCATTTTTTTGAAACTTTAGCCCAACAGCAATCCCCGGAGTATCTTTGGATCGGTTGTTCCGATAGCCGTGTGCCGGCAAACGAGATCGTGGGGTTATTACCCGGGGAGATGTTCGTCCATCGCAACGTTTCGAATTTGGTACTCCACAGTGATATGAATTGCCTTTCCGTCCTGCAATTTGCGGTCGATGTGCTGAAGGTAAAGCATATTATTGTATGCGGACATTATGGCTGTGGTGGCGTAAAGGCAGCGCTGGAAGAGACGCCGCACGGCCTGATCGATAATTGGCTCCGCGATATTCGAGACACGGCGAGCACCTATAATTCGGAACTGTCCCGGATCTCGGAGATGGAGCGAAGAGTAGACCGTCTCTGCGAGTTGAATGTAATCGAGCAAGCGCAGAATGTCGCAAATACGACCATTGTTCAAGAAGCATGGCGGCGTGGTCAAGCAGTGACCATCCATGGATGGATTTATGCCATTAAGGATGGCTTGTTAAAAGATTTGGATGTGAGTCTCAGCGGCTCGAAAGGATGATGGAGATGGATGTATCTCGAATCGAAACGACTCTTCGCCAGCGCATCGAAGGCGAAGTCCGTTTCGAGACCGGTGCGCGCGCGCTCTATGCGATGGATGCCTCGAATTACCGTCAGGTCCCGATTGGCGTTGTAATTCCGCGTACGATAGAAGATGTGATTGCGACGGTCGCGACGGCGCGCGAATTTGACGCTCCCATTCTTTCGCGAGGCGCGGGAACGAGCATTGCGGGCCAATGCTGCAATGCCGCCATCGTGATGGACTTCTCGAAGTACCTCAACAAAATTATCGAGATCGATCCCGTTCGTAGGTTAGCGCGGGTGCAGCCGGGGGTAATTCTCGACAATCTGCGAAGCGAATCGGAGAAATTCGGTCTTACGTTCGGACCCGATCCAGCGACGCACAAGTGGTGCACGATCGGCGGAATGATTGGGAATAATTCCTGCGGCGTGCATTCTATTATGGCAGGAAGAACGGCCGATAATATCGAGGCAATGGAAGTGCTATTATATAATGGCGCAAGGCTTCGAGTGGGCAAGCAGAGCGTGGACGCGGTGGACGGTAGTGAACAAAGCCTCCTCGTTGAAAAACTTCGCGGCATAGCTAATACCTACGCGGATGAAATCTACCGCACGTTTCCCCAAATTCCCCGACGTGTTTCGGGTTACAGCATCGACCAGCTTTTACCGGAGAATGGGTTTCATGTTGCACGTTCGCTGGTTGGCTCGGAGGGAACACTGGTTACAATGCTCGAAGCGACCGTTCAGCTTATTCTGTCTCCAAAGCAGCGAGTCTTGCTCGTTGCAGGGTTCGAAGATATCGCAATTGGAGGAGATAATGTCCCGTTAGTCCTCGAGCATAAACCGATTGGTCTTGAAGGCTTCGATGAGCGCTTTCTGCGCGATGTGCAGACGAAGCAGCTCCATCTAAAATATCTCCCTCTCATTCCGGACGGAAAGGGATGGCTGATCGCAGAGTTTGGCGCTGAAACAAGCGCGGATGCTCGAAATGGAGCTGAGAAATGTGCAAAGTCACTCAAGGCCGCTGGCGCGCTTGTCGATTTCCGAATATACGACGGGCCGGAACAGCGCGGAATATGGGCGATTCGCGATTCGGCCCTCGGCGCGATTTCCCGTGTGCCGGGTGAGCATGACAATTGGGAGGGATGGGAAGATGCCGCCGTTCCGCCCGCAAAAATCGGGGCGTATATTCGTGACTTCCGAAAACTGCTCTCAGCACATGGATACAGCGCGGCGATTTATGGACATATCGGCGATGGTTGCATGCATAACCGTATCGACTGGGATCCGAAGAGCAAAGAAGGTATTGCGAAATGGATGAAATTTATCGAGGAAGCCGCCGATCTTGTTTTGAGTTACGGCGGCTCCTTGTCGGGTGAACATGGCGATGGCCAGGCGCGCGGCGCGTTACTTCCGAAAATGTTTGGACCGCGGGTGATGCAGGCATTTGAGGAGTTTAAAGAGATTTGGGATCCCGATTGGAAGATGAATCCCGGTAAGCTCATTCGTCCCTATGGCATCGACCAGAATTTACACTATGGGCCCGATTATCATCCACTAAAAGTCGAGACATATTTTAAGTATCCAGACGATGAAGGCAGCTTCGGTCGTGCAGTTGAACGCTGCGTTGGCGCGGGGGTATGCCGCAAAGGCGATGGCACAATGTGCCCGAGCTACATGGCCACGCGCGATGAGAATGATGTTACAAGAGGCCGGGCGCATGCGCTTTTCGAGATGATGCGTGGGGATTCTATAACCGATGGCTGGAAGAGCGAAGCAGTCAAACATTCACTTGACCTGTGCCTGGCTTGCAAAGCATGCAAAAACGAATGTCCTGTGCGCGTCGATATGGCGACGTACAAATCGGAGTTTCTTGCCCATTATTACAACGGTCGCATTCGGCCACGCACGGCGTATGCAATGGGAAGGATTGACCGCGCCGCGCAAATTGCTTCCCACATGCCGTCTCTTGTAAATTGGTTAACGCATTCACCTCTTACTCACGAAATAGCGAAGGCAGCAGCTGGAATTCATTCTAAACGGGAGATTCCCAAATTTTCAAAAGAGACATTCAAACACTGGTTTTTTTCTCGAACAAAATCCGATGCCCGAATTCCCCTACACGATACCCGGTCCGTGATTCTCTGGGCCGACACGTTCAATAATTATTTTCGAGCCGAGACGGCGAAGGCCGCTGTGCGCGTGCTGGAGGCCGCTGGTTTCTCCGTTAAAGTCTATCGAAAATCGTTGTGCTGTGGCCGACCGCTTTATGATTGGGGAATGCTGAAGCAAGCGAAAAATCAATTGGAAGAAATCCTGAGTGTCGTCGATAAAGATATTTCCGCCGGGATGCCGATGATCGTGCTCGAGCCAAGCTGCGCCTCGGTTTTTCGCGATGAGTTGCAGAATCTCATGCCCGAACGCAAAGATGCAAAGCGATTGATGGAAAATACTTATTTGCTAAGTGAATTCTTGGAAAAATTTGCATCCAACTCCTTTGCTTATGAAGCGAAGTGGAAGAGAGGTTCCATCCGCAGTGCAATCGTTCAATTCCATTGTCATCACCATGCCGTCTTAGGAAAAGATGCGGAAGCCTCCATCTTAGAAAAGCATGGAATAAATTCAGAAATTCTCGATGCCGGTTGTTGCGGCATGGCCGGCGCGTTCGGATTTGAAAAAGAGAAGTACGATCTCTCGATGCAGATCGGAGAGCAAAAACTATTGCCTCGAATCCGCGCAACACCGAAAGATCATCTCATCATCGCCGATGGCTTTAG